>ERZ807291.4670-NODE-4670-length-17911-cov-5.768257_pt1 | contig 17911 bp, 10 predicted proteins | sample MGYA00521257_ERZ807291 | MGnify/ENA primary metagenome ERZ807291 (study PRJEB31413, sample SAMN03169783) | marine metagenome | biome: Marine; feature: Water; material: Subsurface seawater | place: North Sea | collected 2011-04-28 | depth 1 m m ... | reverse complement strand
TAAGAGTTGGATTATCGCGTTTACAAAAGAATTTAATTGAAGAATCACCAATTTCTAATAGTCAAAAATTAATTTCTGAGTTAGAAACAGATTCAAGTCTTGAAAATGTTACAGTTTATTCAAGACTTTTAACTACTTCAATAAAAGAATTTTTTAAAACAAGTCAATTATCTCAATTTATGGATCAAACAAATCCATTGGCCGAATTAACACATAAACGAAGAATAAGTGTTTTTGGTCCAAACGGGTTGAAGCGTGATCATATAAGTACGGTAATTCGTGATATACATCCTAGTCAGTATGGACGTTTATGTCCTATTGAAACTCCAGAAGGTCAAAGTGCGGGATTAATAACTTCTTTGTCGTTAATGGGGCGTGTTGGTTCTCTAAATTCTATTGAAACTCCCTACTTTTTAATGGAGAATTCAAAAGTTTTTGCAAATAAGCGTGCAATTTTTTTAAATCCAGAACAAGAATCGTCGACAAGTATCGGATTTTCAGATATAAATTTAAATGGCAATAATATTATTTTAAAAAAATATTTATCAGTTAAAGAAAACTATTTGTTCTTGTTAAAGAAAACAAAAGATATTAATTTTATTACTACATCACCTTTACAAATAATTTCATTAGCCACTTCACTAATTCCTTTTATTGAACATGATGATGCAAATCGTGCATTAATGGGTTCTAATATGCAAAGGCAAGCCGTTCCTTTACTTTATACTCAAAAACCAATCGTTGGGACTGGTGTAGAAACTACAGCAATTATAGATTCTGGTATGGTTATTAAAAGTTTTTGTGAAGGTACCGTTGAATCTTCAACATCCTCGTCAATAGTAATAAAAGATTTAATAAACCAAAAAATTACATATTTATTAAAAAAATACTATCGTTCAAATCAAGAAACTTGTTTAAATCAACGACCGATTGTTTGGCCCGGTGAAAAAGTATACTCTGGTCAAATAATCGCAGATGGTCCAAGTACAAATGATGGTGAACTCTCATTAGGACGAAATTTAACGATAGCTTACATGCCTTGGGAAGGTTATAATTATGAGGATGCTGTTGTAATTAATGAACGACTTATTTTAGAAGATTGTTTAACATCTGTTCATATTCAACAGTATGAAACAAATTTAACTTCATTTGTTACTGGTAATGAAAAATTAACAAAAGATTTACCCAATCGAACAAAATATGTTCGTCGTCATTTAAACAAAGATGGTATTGTTAAAATTGGTTCTTATGTAAAAGAGCACGATATTCTTGTTGGTAAATTAACTCCTTGTGAAGAAGACCCTTCGATTGAATCTAAGCTTTTAAGAGCTTTATATAATCAAAAAGATCAAAATTATCGAGATACATCTTTAAAAGTATCGCATGGTAAAGAAGGTCGTGTTATTGATGTTCGTATTATTTCAACAACGGTATTAAATGATGATTCGACAACTTCTATAACATATGAAATCATTCGCATTTATATTGCACAAATACGAAAAATTAAAATTGGAGATAAAGTAGCAGGTAGACATGGTAATAAAGGAATTGTATCTCGTATTTTACCTTCTCAAGATATGCCTTTATTGCCAGATGGTACACCAGTTGATATTATTTTTAATCCGCTTGGAGTTCCTTCACGTATGAATGTAGGACAAATTTTTGAATGTTTATTAGGATTAGCAGGTGAAAATTTAGGGACACGTTTTAAGATTACTCCTTTTGATGAAGTCTATGGTCGAGAAGCTTCAAGAATCTTAACAAATCAAAAATTAAAAGAGGCTTGTTTAAAAACAAACTCAAATTGGTTATTTAATAATTATTATCCAGGCAAACTTTTATTACGTGATGGACGTACAGGTGAATTTTTCGATAATCCAATTACAGTAGGAAAAACTTATATTCTAAAATTAATTCATTTAGTTGAAAATAAAATTCATGCACGTGCAACTGGTCCATATTCAATGATAACGGAACAACCTTTAGCTGGAAAAGCACATAAAGGCGGTCAACGATTTGGTGAAATGGAAGTTTGGGCTTTAGAAGCCTATGGTTGTTCAAATACCTTACAAGAATTATTAACAATTAAATCTGATGATATTGATGGTCGTAATGATATGTATCAATCAATTCTTAATGGAAATGATACAAAAAAACCTACACCATCAATACCAGATGCATTCGTAGCTTTAATACGTGAATTACATGCTTTAGGTTTAAATTTTTCATTTAAAAAATTTGAAAATAAATTAAAAAATAAAACTCCTATTAAAGAAATTAATCGAGATATTTTTTTAGATTTAGAAATTAGACTTAAACTTCGAAGTTTATTAGCTCGTAAAAATGCGGAACAGCAAATAAAAGCGAGCTCTTATTTTGAACAAAAGGAGGTGTTAATGCTAAAAAAGATAGAAGAAAAACGTAAAATTTTACAAAAATTTCATAACAATGAAATTTAAATTAAATCTCTAAATAACTATTAAATTTTTATGAAATTAAATAAAGAAATTTTAAAATTAGAGAAGACTTTATCAAAATTAGAAAATTTACACGCCTCTTTTGATTATTTAAGGATAAGTATAGCTTCCCCTAAAAAAATTAAAAGTTGGGCCGAACGTGTATTACCGAATGGCGAAATTGTTGGAGAAGTTTTAAAACCAGAAACTATAAATTTTCGAACACATCAACCGGAATTAAATGGTTTGTTTTGTGAAAAAATATTTGGGCCTCTTAAAAATTGGAAGTGCAAATGTGGAAAATATGATGGTTTTGTAGTAAATAAAGTTTGTGAGGAGTGTCAAGTTGAAATTATTGATACACGTGTTAGACGTTACAGAATGGGTTATATTGAATTAACAAATCCTGTTACCCATCTCTGGTATTTACGTGGTACACCAAATTATTTATTAGAGCTACTTCGTTGTTTTGATGAAAAATTAACTTTAACAGATTTAGAAAAAATTGTTTATTTTCAAGAAGAAGAAAAAAATATAGATAAAACTAATAAGTTGTATCGATTTTTTAATTCAGAAAAAAATGAATTAAAAACAGTTCTTAAATCGTCAAATTTACAAAGAGGTAGTTCTAATAAATTTAATAAAAATCGAAGACGTCGTGGAGCTGAAATTTTAAAAGCAGCTTTAGAAAACCTTAATATAAAGAATGAAATAAAAAAGGCTCGTTCATTAATTGATATAAATACAATTAAAAACATAAATACAACTTTTATTCCAGAGAAAAATATTATTCGTAGAATTCGAATTTTAGAAAGTTTTTTAGCGACAAAAACAGATCCTAGTTGGATGATTTTAACAACATTACCTGTTTTACCACCAAGTTTACGTCCTGTATTAGAACTTCAAAATGGTCGTTTACTTGCAGCGGATGTTAATGAAATTTATCGTTTAATAATTACACGAAATCAAAGAATGTTTGATTTTATGTATCCTTTTATTGCCCCCGATTTAATTACAATACATAGTCGTAAGTTATTACAAGAGAGTGTTGATGCTTTAATAGGTAATGCACGTTTACCTACAGATAAAGCTGTTTGTTTAAACAATAAAACTTTAAAAAGTTTAACTGAAATTTTAGAAGGAAAACGCGGGAGATTCCGTCAATCTTTATTAGGAAAACGTGTGGATTATTCGGCACGATCAGTTATTATTGTTGGGCCACATCTAAGGTTAAATCAATGTGGACTTCCATATGAAATTGCTGTTGAATTATTTCAACCTTTTTTAATTCGTCAATTATTCAAAACAAAAATTAAAGAGGTTGATAAAAATACAAAATTAGCGAATGTAATTATTAAAAAGAATAAACCTTTTATATGGAATTTATTAGTCGAATTAACAAAACATAACTCGATTCTTTTAAATCGTGCACCAACATTACATCGTTTTGGTATACAAGCTTTTGACCCATTAATTGTACTTGGTCAAGCAATACATTTACACCCATTAGTTTGTACAGGGTTCAATGCCGATTTTGATGGTGATCAAATGGCTGTGCATTTACCTTTATATGAAGCAAGTCAGCTAGAAGCAAAAACTATAATGCGTCCTTCGTATAATGTATTATCACCGTCAAATGGTGAAGTAATATTAAAACCAACGCAAGACATGGTAATTGGTTGTTATTATTTAACCTTAATGATAAATAAAAACAATACTAGAATAGAAAAGTGGTTTTCAAGTGAGGAGGAGGTTTTAAAAGCTTTCTATAATAAAAAATTAACATTACATACTCCTGTTCTTGTAAGGTACAATATTGACTCTTTTAAAATTACCGTTGAGAATAATACTTTTAAATTTTTTGATAAAGTAACAAGAGTCGATTTTAATAATAAAGAAATTAAAGTTCATAAAATATTTCAAGTTGAAAAATCAATGAATAAATTTTATTTAATTACAACAATTGGAATTTTAATTGCAGACGGTGTCAGTGAAAATAATTATCAAATAACTAAATTATTCATTGAAACAACTGCAGGGCGTTTAATTTTTAGTAATAATTTCAAAAATGTTTTAAACTAATAAAAATTATGTTACTTACGCAAACAGTAAATAAAAAAATTTTAGAATCGCTAGTACATGAAACTTTTACGAATTTTGGTAAGGTCTCATCATCATTATTATTAGATTCTTTAAAATTATTAGGGTTTTATTATGCCACAAATGCAGGAATTTCAATTAATCTTGAAGATTTAAAAACCCCTAAAGTTAAACAAGAATTTATACATAATGCAAATTATGAAATTGATAAAATAAGTGAAGAGTGGAAACAGGGTTTTGTTTCAGATACTGAACGTTTTCAAAGTATTATTGATAGTTGGAATTTTGCAACAGAGTCTTTAAAAAATAGAATAGTTGATTATTATCAAAAATTTGATCCAGCCAATAATTTATATATTATGGCTTTTTCAGGTGCTCGTGGAAATATGTCACAAGTTAGGCAGCTTGTTGGTATGCGCGGCTTAATGTCAGATCAAGAAGGTAATATTATTGATTTACCTATCCAATCAAACTTTCGTGAAGGCTTAAGCTCTATAGATTATATTATTTCATCTTATGGAGCTAGAAAAGGTATTGTCGATACTGCTTTAAAAACAGCTGATTCTGGGTATTTAACGCGACGATTGATTTATGTTGCTCAAGATTTGGTTATTAGAGAATTTGATTGTTTTACAAAAAATGGACTTTTAATTCAATTAAATCCAAATACTGATACGCGAAATCTTATAGGGCGTACATTAATTACAGCGTCTTCAGTCAAAAATGAAAAGTTAATACCTTTTAATAATTTAATTTTAACTCCTGAAATTTTGAAGGATTTAAAAACAAAAGATCCTCAAATTTTAAATATTCGCTCTGCTTTGACTTGTTTATCACATGGTTCTATTTGTCAAAAGTGTTATGGCTGGGATTTAGCACAAGGACATTTAATTTCCTTAGGTGAAGCTGTTGGTATTATTGCAGCACAATCAATTGGTGAGCCTGGTACACAATTAACAATGCGTACGTTTCATACCGGTGGTATTTTTACTGGTGAGCTTTTAAAACAAATAAAAGCACCTTTTTCTGGAAAGATTATTATTCCAAACTCATTAAAAACTATTTCATATCGAACAAATCACGGTAAAATTGTTTTAAAATTACAACAAGAAGCAACTATTAAACTTATTGATTGGAAAGGTTTAAAAAAAGAAATTTTTTTAGACGTCGGTTCATTTATTTATATAAATAAATCTAGCTTTATTAAAAAGCATGAAATAATTGCTGAGTGTTCAACTCAATCTTTAATAGCTGGTAGACGTAGATTAAAACCAATTTACACTTCGATGGATGGTGAAATTCGTTTTGAAAATTTAATGGTTAGAAAAAGGGTACGTGATAAACGAACCTTAAAAGTAACAGAAGATGATGGAATTCTTTGGATAGCAGCTGGTAAAATCTTTATAATACCTAAAGAGAGTAAATATAATTTAGGTTCTAAGTTAATAAACAATAAAGCCTTTGCTAGTTTAAAAATTATTACTCCATTTTCTGGAGTTGTAAAAATTAAAGATTTAAATACATTTTCAATAGTAAACGAAGATAATACTTTTGAGTGTAATCTAAATGATTTTTTAAAGTCATATAAAAACTGTTCTGTTAAATTTTCATCTACAGTAAAAAATTTTCAATATGTCGACAAACACACAATTATAGGTTTTATTGAATTTTTTCCAAAAGTTGAAGGATCTATTTATTCGATACGTGAAAAAATGTCGAAATATAAAAAAAGTTTATTGATAGTTACTGAAGATGATACGTGGAAATTAAATTCAGATCATTATAATAAATTTTCATTCTTTACCAATAAAAAAACTTTAGTTCGTGTAGGGAATAGCATTAATACAAATTCAAAATTTAGTAATTCCGGATTCTTTTTAAAAAAGGATGGTTTTAAAATGATCTTTCAAAAAGCAACACCAATCTTTTTAAGTCGAGGTACTCTTTTAAATTATAAACAAGGTGATTTCGTTGTTGAAAAAGAAGTTTTTGCTACTTTAGTAAATGTTTCGCATCAAACCGAAGATATTGTTCAAGGCTTGCCAAAAATTGAAGAATTAATTGAAGCACGTAAACCTAAAAAGAAGGCTTTTTTAGCCGAACGTCCTGGTATCTTATTAAATAGTTCTTTTACTGACCCTCTGTGTTCGTTAAAATTAAATAAAAAAGAGCAAGAATTTCTTCAATGCACTTCTAAAACAAAACAAATTGAACCGTTTTTACGAACTAATCTTGAAAAGAAAAAATCCGATAAACAATTCCTAACGGTTGGACATAGTATATATTCGAAAGATGAAATTGTTTATTTTAACAATAAAATCTATAATTTTTATACTATTCCGAGTAGTTTCTTTACAGAATTAAAACAAAGTAATAAAAAAGAAACTGAGTATAGTATTAGTACTCTAAAACAAAACTCTTTACTAATAAATCATAAAATCAGTGTTTCAAAATGGTTCTTGTCAAAAAAGGGCTATAAAAAATTAACGCTTTTAAAACTGAAGGACGGTATTTCAACTCCTTGGTTAATATTAACCAAAGATTTTTCAGTATATGAAAATAAAATTGGTGATTTGATAATTGAAACACCATCTAAACAGTTATTCTTTTTAGAATACTTTAATCCAGTTATAAATTATGAAATTCCTTTAACTTCAAAAGTTTTAATAAATCCCGGAAGTTTTGTAGATATAGGAGAGCCTTTAACGGATGGTAGAATAGATATACATGACTTATTAAATATCTTATTTAAGTATCATTCAGTTCTTGATGGAACATTAAAAGGTACTTTAAGAAGTTTAACTAAATTTCAATTATTGATGGTTAATTCAATACAAGCCATATATCAATCACAAGGTGTTAATGTTTCAAGTAAACATATTGAAATTATTGTAAAACAGATGACTTCAAAAGTTGTTATCCTTAAGAGTGGAGATACTCCTTTAATACCAGGAGAAGTAATAAATCTTTCCTTAATACAGGAAATATATAAAACATTACAAGATACCGAAGTTTTAAATGGTTATAGATTGCCTGAATATAAACCCTTATTAACTTCATCTACAAAATCTTCATTAAATAAAGATGGGTTTTTATCCGCAGCAGGATTTCAAGAAACTAAAAAAGTTTTAACTGCAGCAGCTATTGAAGGATCAACGGATTGGTTAAGAGGCTTGAAAGAATCTATTATTGTTGGTAGACTTATACCAGCAGGATCATCTTTTTTAAATTATAAGAATTATCTTGATACTATATATTTATTTAAAAATAAATCTATTAAATAAAGAATGAACGAAAAAATAGACAAAAAAGAAATTACAAAACAATACATAAAAGCATCTGTACATTATGGACACTCACCAAAAGAGTGGAATCCTAAGATGGCTCCTTATATTTTATATGCAAAATACGGATATCATATTTTTGATTTGGTAAAAACTTCAAAACTGTTACGTTTAGCAGGGAATCTTTTACAAAAGAAAGCAGCCAAAGGAGGCACTTTCTTATTTGTTGGAACAAACAAAATTTCTTCTTCAAGCATTGAAAAACATGCTAAACGTTCTAATTCTTTCTATATAAATCATAGATGGTTAGGTGGGTTATTAACAAATTGGGTTACGATTCAAACTCAAATTAAACAACTAAAACATTTTGAATTACAAGAGAAGAATAATGAATTAATTAAACTTTCTAAAAAAGAATCAAACCAGGTCTTAAAAAAATTAGAGAAATTACGTTATATTTTTGATGGAATTAAAGATATGCAAAAATTACCTGATGTTGTTATTTTTACTAATCAATTAAAAGACTCATTAGCAATTCAAGAGTGTTTACGACTAGGAATACCAACAATTGCGATTGTAGATACTAACGGGAATCCGGATTTAATACCTTATCCAATACCTGCTAATGATGACTCAACTGCTTCAGTTAATTTTATTCTAAATTATTTAGCTAATAGAATTAATATCGGGCATGAACAAATGTAAGGCATCTATTAAAAAAACAATAAAAAAAGGATAATTTGATTTAAAAAAATCAAATTATCCTTTTTTTATTAAGTAATCATAGCCCCCTTTTTCTAAAGTCTCAATTAATTCTAAACTTCCAGTTTTAATAATTTGTCCTTTTATTAGAATATGGATGTAATTGGCATTTAAATAATTTAAAAGTTTAGGATTGTGCGTAATTATAATAATAGAAGAGTCTGATTCTTTATTCTTTATTATAACGTCACATAACAGTTTAATATTATCTAAATCAATTCCTGAATCTATTTCATCTAAAATTATCAATTTAGGTTTTAACAATAACATTTGTAAAATTTCATTAAGTTTTTTTTCACCCCCTGAAAAACCTTTATTAACGTCTCTATTCAAAAAATTTGTCGGTATTTTTAATTCTTGTAAGTGTAATTGTACAAGATTTAAAAATTCTAAAGGAGTTAATTCGTTTAAACCTTCTAATTTTTGTTTTTCATTATACGCCATTTTTAAAAAGTCGTAATTAGTTATACCTGGTATTTCAAGAGGATATTGAAAAGCCAAGAATAAACCCTCATTAGCTCTTTGTTCTGGGGTAAGTGCCATTAAATTCTTTTCATTAAATAAAATCACCCCTTTTTCTAATTTTAAAGAAGGGTGTCCCACTAAAATTTTTGCTAACGAACTTTTTCCTGAACCGTTTGGACCCATAATAATATGAATCTCATTACTATGAATTTTTAAATCTAAATCATTAATAATAGGAGTTGTATCAATAGAAGCACTTAATTTGTTAATTTCTAAAATAATTTTTTTCTTCATATTATAATCGTATTTCTTGTAATTTTATTTCTAATAATTTATTTGCTTCGATAGCAAATTCCATGGGCAATCTAATAAAAATTTCTTTGCAGAACCCTGTCACCAATAAACTTACTGATTGTTCTACACTAAGACCTCTTTGCCTTAAATAAAAAATTTGTTCTTCATTAACCTTTGAAATAGTAGCTTCATGTTCAACAATTGAACTTGAATTACAAATATCTATATAAGGATAGGTTGAAGCTGTGGATAAAGGTCCAATTAAAAAAGAATCACATTCAGAAAAATTACGTGAAAATAAAGCTTTTGTTCCTATTTTTACTAAACCTCGATAAGTATTTTTTGAAGTTCCACATGAAATACCTTTTGAAATAATTTTGCTCTTGGTATTCTTTCCTATGTGAATCATTTTTGTACCGGTATCTGTTTGTTGGCAATTATCCGTTAAAGCAACTGAATAAAACTCACCTATAGAATTATCACCAATTAATATACAGCTAGGATATTTCCATGTAATAGCTGAACCTGTTTCTACTTGGGTCCACAAAATTTTAGAGTTTTTACCTACACATAAGCCACGTTTTGTTACAAAGTTATAAACTCCTCCCACTCCAGATTTAGTACCGCTAAACCAATTTTGAATTGTTGAGTAATTAATTTTTGCCTCTTCAAAAGCTACTAATTCAACAATGGCCGCATGCAATTGATTCTCTTTATACTCCGGTGCTGTACACCCTTCTAGATAACTTACGCTACTATTTTTTTCAGCAATAATTAATGTTCGTTCAAATTGACCAGATTCTTTATTATTAATTCTAAAATAGGTTGAAAGTTCTAATGGACATTTTGTATTTTTAGGTATATAACAAAATGAACCATCACTAAAAACAGCAGAATTTAATGCGGCAAAAAAATTATCATTTATTGAAACTGCCGTGCCTAAAAATTTTTTAACTAATTCTGGATAAAATTCCAGAGCTTCGGAGATTGAACAAAAAATCACTCCTGTTTTCGCTAATTTTTTTTTATACGTCGTTATAATAGAGACACTATCAAATACTGCATCAAGTGCAACATTTGTTAAATTTTTTTGCTCTTTTAATGAGACACCTAATTTTTCAAAGGTTTGTAAAATTTTAGGATCTATATTCGCTGCTAAGGGATCTTTATTTATTTTTTTTGGCGCGGAATAATATGAAATTGCATTAAAATCAATTTCTTTTATATTTAAATTGCCCCAAATAGGAGGTTTCATTTTTAACCAATTCTGATACGCTTTATAACGAAAATCTAGCAGAAAATCAGGCTCTTGTTTACGAGTATGAATTAATTTTATAATCTTCTTATTTAACCCTTTTGGAAATTGTTGATTTTGCATTTTCGTTGTAAATCCGTACTTATAGTTTTGATTTATAACTTTATTTAGTTCCAAAATTGACATATTTTTATTATTTTTAATTTATAAGAATGTTCTTTATATTTAATTATACGAATATTTTGTTTTAATTTAAAGCAAAAAGTGTTAGTAATACTATAGAAATTATGGTATAAGTATATAAGTTATTCTATTAGAATAAAAATTGATTATATCTTATATTTTTCATTATGATTTTACCCCAAATTTTTATAAATTTAGTATTACCCTTTTTTAAAAATAAACTCTTTATAGCATTAATACACCGTATTTCTATATTATTGATAACTTTTATTTCGTATTCATATATAATTGGAAAGTTTTATAAAGTTTTGTGTTTTTCAAAGATGACGTTTGAGTGGTTACCGATGATAAATCCATATGTTTGGCCTTTTTCATTTTTTAAAATTGTAACAAACCCCTATTTTAAATTTTGGTCAAAAATTTTACCAAGTCTTAAATTTGAAAAAAGTGTTTTAGATATTTCAGGTATTATCGCTATTGAAGCATTGAATACTGTTGTATATCTACTCGTTATTTTAAGCAATCAACTTTTACTACTTTTAGAAAAAACAGAACTCTTTTTAAGAGCGTAGTTTAAGATTTATAATATATAAAATTTCAAAAAAAAAATTTTTAGAGTAAACTTTATTTAGATATAAAAAACAAAATATAAATATGTTAAAAATACGTTTAAAAAGAGCCGGAAGAAAATCAAAACCCTTTTATAGAATTGTGTTAATGGAAAATTTAACGCGTCGAGATGGTCAAAGCATCGATGATTTAGGTTTTTATGATCCAATCACTAAAATCTTAAATTTTAATAAACTTTTGTTACACAAATATATAAATCAAGGTGCATGTCCAACCGCAACAGTTCGTAATTTAATTTATAAGATGCTTGAAGAAACAAAAAACTAGATAATGATCTTTATTGGGTCATTATCTAGTTTTTTATTCTGTAGTGATCAATGTTAAGACTGTTGTTAACGAATTCCATAAAATTGCACGTATAGTTTTTGCTGAATCTATTAATCCATTTTCTAAAGTATTTACAATTTTATTATCTATTAAATTATAACCAAACGGATATCCTCGTTTTGATAATTCTTCTTTAATAAAGAAATTTTGTTTATTTATATTATTAAATAATTCATTAAAAGGTCTAATTAATGCTTCTGAAACTATTTGTATAGCAAAAAGTTCATCACCAATTAAGTTTAAATTCCCCCAGGCCCTTAATTCCTCACGTAAAAATAAAAAGAACGAACCGCCACCAGGTAAGATACCTTCTTCTAAGGCGGATTTTAAAGTAGTAATAGCACTTTCAACTTTTTGTTGTTGTTCTGCCATATTATATTTATTGGTTAATCCAATTTTTATTTTTATAATATTTCCAGATAAGCGAGCTATTCGCGTTTTAAATATATCTTTCTCATATTCTGTTTCACAATTTAATAAGAGTCTATTTAGTTCATTAATTTTTCTAGTTGCTATTAATTTTGAAAATTTAGAAATTATAAAAATAGTTTTTTCTGCTTTTACAATAACTTTTTCTGACTGTCCTAATTCTTTAATATTATATATATAATTTTCTTCTTTTAAATTACTTTCATAATAGCCCGAAAAGGTTAACGTAGCTAAATCTTCTAAGGCGCCTGTTTTAATAAAATTTATAGCTGGGGTTTTTATAACTACGACTTTAATTTTTTTTTGAATGTTATTTAATACTAGCGTTGAAATAACATCTTTTTTAATATTTTCTCCAATAATAACTAGTGGTCTATTATTTTGTTTTACATAATCAATAATATCACGAAGTTGATTTACTGAATTTAAGGGTTTATTCGCTATTAGAATTAAAGGATTCTCATAGTTTACTTCGAAATTTTTTATATCATTAACAAAGTATGAGGAGCTAAAACCTTTATCAATTTCGATTCCTTGAACTATTTCTAATTCATTTTTTTCTTTATTATTTTCTTCTATTAAAATAAGACCATCACGTTTTATTTCTGGTATAGTCTTTTTTAAAATATTAAATAAAGGTTTATCAATTTTTTCACCTAAATTTGTTTTTAAGATTCCAAAAAGTTGATCATTATTGGTTATAGGTTGTGCGTATTCAATCACTTTATTATTTAAAAAATAAGAAATTTTTCTTATGCCATTCCCTATAAAAATTGAATTATAATCATTAATTAAAAAACGTAATGATGTTTTTAAAAGCTGGCATAATATTAAAACCGTTGTTGTACTTCCATCCCCTGAAACTTTAAAACTTTTATTTGATGCTTGTTCAATTAATTTTAAAATAACATTTGAGGACTTGTTTTGAAACTCTAACGATTTCATTAAACTTGAACCACTTGTTAAAAATTTTAAATTGTTTTTAGTATTCATTGAAAGGCCTGTTTTACCTGTAGGGCCTAAGACAATTTTTATACTATTATCAATACATTCGATTGTGTTAAGATTTGTTTCTAGATTTTTAAATAAAGAAAATTTATTTTTCATTTTGTTCATTAATAACTGTACATATTAAATATAATATAATAATATATATATAGATCTATTGTTATATTATAGGGCGTGTAGCTCAGTGGACTAGAGCACGTGGCTACGAACTACGGTGTCGCAGGTTCGAATCCTGCCTTGCCCAATCATAAACTACCTTCGATTAACTATAATAATAACATATGATATAATAATTTGATAATAGGCTTTTGGGGTGTCGCCAAGTGGTAAGGCAATGGACTTTGACTCCGTTATCGTAGGTTCGAATCCTACCATCTCAGTTAATTCTATATAATATTAAAAGTATACTTTAAAATTTTATTTTAATTATTTTTATATTAAAAAATCAATACTAATTTTATTTTTATATCTGTATAATAAGTTGAAAACTATTAAAATAAATGGTATTTTACTTATATATTAAAATAAAACGTGATGGTTGAATCAATTTTGTTCAGCTATACAAAAGTATAGAGTTTTATCAAAGACTTTTATTTATAAAACTATTAAAAGATTTCAAAAATTATTTTTTTTTTAAATATATTTATAAAATACAAATAAAAAATTATGGCGTGTGTTATTGAAGAATTAAATCTTCATACTTTTGATGATGATTTTGAGGATTACGATTATGACAGCGAAGAAAATGCACCTGCACTTGAAATCTATGGAACTGATTTAACTTTACTTGCACGTCAAGGACAATTAGAAGAGTGTTTTGGTCGTGAAGAAGAGTTACTTGAAATGATGGAAATTCTTGTTCGACGTCAAAAGAATAATCCTGTTTTAGTTGGAGATTCCGGTGTTGGTAAAACAGCTATAGTTGAATTATTTGCAACAAAGATTGTAAATAATTTAGTACCCTTTGTATTAGAAGGTCGTAGTCTTATTAGTTTAGATTTAGCAAGAATTATAGCGGGAGCTCGATATCGTGGTGAATTTGAATTGCGTTTCCAAAGTATTTTAGATGAAGTTTTAGCTCAACCAAATATTATTGTTTTTATTGATGAAATTCATAATATTGGTGGGGCTGGTTCGGCTGAGGGTTCATTAGATGCAGCACATATATTAAAACCTGTTTTATCTCGTAGTGGTTTTCAATGTATTGGTGCTACAACAACAAAAGAGTATCAAAAAATAGAAAAAGATCCAGCTTTAAATAGACGTTTTCAAGCTATTCGTGTAAAAGAGCCTACTGTAGAACAAACAATTCGTATTCTTTATAGCTTACGCCCTGGTTTAGAAGCATTTCATAATGTTGAAATAATGCCTGGAGCTATACGTTTAGCAGCAGAATTATCTGATCGATATATTCCAGACCGTTTTTTACCTGACAAAGCTATTGATTTAATTGATCGTGCTGCGGCTAAAGAAGTTATTCGTATTACAAATGTAACGGAAGGATCAGTAATTTCTTCAATTGTAAATGCTTCATTAAATAATATAGGCTCATTAAGATTAGAAGCTTTTAGAAGAGGGGATATTGCTTCAGAATATATACTACAAGAAATTGAAAATGCTTATAGAAATTTTTTATTGCGCTGGATTGAATCACCATTAACAATTCCAGAAGAATCTAAACAATTTTTATCGCCTATATCACAAAATTTATTTGATAAAATGCGTGTTTCAATTTTAGAGCGTGTAGATGAACTTTTATTTGCTTCAAATACACCTCGTCTTATGACGAAGATTGTTAAAAAACGAAAAGAATTATCTGCTGCTCGTAATAACAAAATTCTTAAAGAATTTTCAAATGCTATTGTTTTAGGAAAACAACCTGATTTAAGCCTTTATCGTATTTCATTATTCTTATTTAACGAATGGTTGGAAAGTGAAAATTTAACGGAAAAATTAAAAGTCTTATACTTTAAAGATTTAAATAAAGTTATCTCAGAATATCAAATGTATTCATATTTAGTTGACATGAGAAAAAAAGTTAAATCTAATCCTATACTAGCGGAAGTGGAGTATGATTTTAATCAAAAAGATGTTGAACAGTATGAAGAAACTTTTGAAACAATAAGTGAATTAGAAGAAGTTCGTCTTGATGTATTTAAAGATTTTTTAAAAGATTTAAAACCTCTTTTAAGAAAAGGTATTATACAAAGCTTAAAACAAAGTTCAGAAATCAATGTTTCTGAGAAAGAGATGAGTAGTATCTATAATTTATTAGGATATTTTTCAACAGAAACAGGTAAAGAATTCTTATCAAATCTAGAAGACCCGGATTTAATTCGTCGTGCTCGTAAATTAGGTGATTTTACAGGCTTAAAGAGACGTATTACACAAAAGGAAATCCGTGAATTATTATCTTCTATGACAGGTATTCCAATTCAATCCGTTTCAAATAACGAATCACAAAAATTAATAAATTTAGAATTAACATTACATGAACGTGTAATTGGGCAAGAGGAAGCTGTTAGTGCTATTGCAAAAGCTATTCGTCGTGCTCGTTTAGGTATTCAAAATCCAACGCGTCCAATTGCCAGTTTTATGTTCTGTGGACCAACAGGTGTTGGAAAAACGGAAGTAACAAAAGCACTTGCTGCAAGTATGTTTGGTGCTGAAAGTGACATGATTCGTTTTGATATGTCAGAGTTTATGGAAAAATTTACCGTTTCACGTTTGATTGGATCTCCCCCAGGTTATGTAGGTTATGATGATGGAGGTCAGTTAACAGATGCTGTTCGTCGTAAACCATACTCTGTTGTTTTATTTGATGAGGTTGAAAAAGCACATCCAGACATTCTAAATATTCTTTTACAAATATTAGAAGATGGTCGTTTAACAGACAGTCAAAAACGTTTGGTTCCATTTGATAATACAGTTATTATTATGACATCAAATGCCGCTGCCGAAGAGATACAACAACTTATTAAAGCTAATAAATCTCGAAATGAAATTAAAGAAGTTGAAGGCTTATCTAATAATAAAGAAAAAGGGTTTGTTGATGACTATGCAGGAGCAATTAAATTTTTAGATTCGCCTATTAAAGAGAATTTCTTAACTGATATTAAAAAACAATTGCATGTTGAATTTGAAAAATCTTTTCGTAATTTAAAAGAGTACGATCTTTTAGAAAATGAAATAGGAGGTAAATCAGCAAAGGATAAAAAAATAAAAAAAGTTAATGATCAAACGACTTTAAAAAATGCAGTTTTAGAACGATTAAGTACAATGTTCTTACCAGAATTTTTAAATCGTTTAGATGATATTATTATTTTTGAACCCTTAAGACAAGAAGAATTAAGAAAAATTTGTGATATCATGATTAGTGATTTAGCAAAACGAATAAAAGATAAAAATATTGTTTTAAAAGTTGATGATAATGTTAAAGTAAAATTATCTAAAGATGGTTATAATCCTTTATTTGGAGCAAGACCTTTACGTAGACTAATAACAAAGTCTATTGAAGATTTAATTTCAGATAACTTATTAAAATCGCCTAATACTAAAAAGGTTCGAACAATTAAAATTCAATTAAATGAAGATGAAGAAATTGTTATTAAAAATTAAATAGTGTTTAATAAAAAAAATAAAAAGAATATTTAATAAAAATATTCTTATTATTTTTAGCCAAGATAGCTCAGTTGGTAGAGCAGTGGATTGAAGATCCTCGTGTCCCCAGTTCAATTCTGGGTCTTGGCATTTATAAAGTTAAAATTATAGCATTTATCGTATTAAATAATGCTCTTTTTAATGTAATTCTGAGTTAAAGGTATAGTTTTAACATAAACTTGTTTTAATCCTAAAAAATTAACTTTTTTATCCCTGGATATAGTAATTAATTTATATTTTTAAATTTTTTAATCAAATAATATACTTGTGAAGTTTTTGTTCTTACATAAAAATTTAAAGTTTAAACAAATTATTTTAGTTACTTGCTATTATAATGTTTGTTAATTATAATCATATTATATATATTTAATGTAAAAAAAGCGTCCTTAGTTCAGTTGGTAGAACGCAAGTCTCCAAAATTTGATGTCGAGGGTTCGATTCCTTCAGGACGCGTTAAATAAAAATAACTAGGTACTTTTAAATTATTATATAAAATATAAAAACTTTTAAAAAAATTATATGGCAAAAAAAATTAAAGCTTTTATAAAATTAGCTCTACCTGCAGGTAAAACTACACCTGCACCACCGGTTGGACCGGCATTAGGTCAACATGGTGTGAATATAGCTGCTTTTTGTAAAGAGTATAATGCACGTACAAATGACCAAGTAGGTTTAATAGTACCTGTAAAAATTACTGTATATGAAGATCGTTCATATACTTTTATTTTAAAATCACCTCCAGCTTCAGTTTTATTAATTAAATTTGCAAATATATCAAAAGGTTCTGGTGAGCCGAATAAACAAAATGTAGGTCAGGTTTCTTTAGATCAGGTTAAAGAAATTGCAAAAATAAAGATGAAAGATTTAAATACTGATGATATTAATAAAGCAATTCTAATAATTCAAGGAACTGCAAAAAGTATGGGTATTCAAATTAAAGCTGAATAATAAAATATTATTAAATTAAAATGCTATGAAAAAATATACAAAACGTATTAGTTATTTAAATACTTTCAAATTGAAAAATGTACAAAAGTCTGAACTTTTTAGGAACAACT
>ERZ807291.4668-NODE-4668-length-17911-cov-26.802251_pt1 | contig 17911 bp, 18 predicted proteins | sample MGYA00521257_ERZ807291 | MGnify/ENA primary metagenome ERZ807291 (study PRJEB31413, sample SAMN03169783) | marine metagenome | biome: Marine; feature: Water; material: Subsurface seawater | place: North Sea | collected 2011-04-28 | depth 1 m m ... | reverse complement strand
TAGAGCAACGCATTCGTAATGCGTGGGTCGTCGGTTCGAATCCGATTCTCGGCTCTCTTCTTTGTGTCGGAAAAACTCATACTTAGTAACTTTCCAATATTTGCCTGTATATTGGGGCTTTTGGTAGTTTTACAAGCTAAGGGCATGTCAAAAATTTCAACTTTTTGAGAACTGGGAATTTAACTGTGTTTCTTAAAGAAGGATTTATCAGCTTTGAGTTAAATATGAGTAGTTTACCAGCTAATTTTGGTATTCGGCAGCACTTCTTCTAATAAAACTTTCTCTTCTTCTGGTATATCGTTATGGCTAAGTTCTAATTCGACTAAGTTAGTCAGTTTTGTGAGCGGCGTAATATCAGTTAGGTTATTTCCCCAAAGGCTTAGTTTTTTTAAATTTATCAAACCTGAAAGAACTGAAATATCTTTAATTTTGTTTTGGCTGAGATAAAGCTCCTTAAGGTTTTTGAGGTTAGCTATGGGTTCAAGGTCAGTAATCCTGTTTTCCCACGCTCTCAATTCTTTCAATCCATGCATTTTCTTTAAAGGCAGTAAGTCTGTCACTCGATTTTCTTCTATACACAATCTGGTTAATTTCTGAAGATTAGAGAGGGGAGCTAGATCAGTTATGTAATTATTACCCAATCTTAAATCTTTTAAATTCGATAATTTTCCGAGAGGCTTAAGATCCTCGATATAGTTGTCTCTCAAATAAATAGACTCTATGTCTTGCAGGATAATTAAATCAGAAAGGTCGGTAATACTTTTGTTATTTAGATCGATAAAGTCATTCCCTTCTTGTAATGTTTTGTTAATTTCCAGAAAGATCTTTGCATCATTTATATGATCTACTGATGCTAAACTTTGTTGGTTGCTGGCATCATTATTCTCACAGCCGATTAAAACCAAGTTTAGAGTTATAAAACAGAAAAATTTACTGAACCTCATCCCATAACCAAACCACTTACTGAAAGGCTAGTCAAACTTGACGAATCTGTCGCACTTAGCGTTACTTAACTCTATGCGATTAATAATTCTCCTTCTCCTCTCCCTTCCGCTATTAGGCTCAGTTAAATCAAAGGACATACTCGATCTTTTTGAAGAGACTGCACTTTCTTGGACACCGGGATCAACTAGCTTAACCAAAAAGGATCAGAAATTGTGCAAGAAAAGGACGGAGGGTATAAAAGTCTCACTGGTTGGAAACTGGAGTAGTACATCCAAATCTGCAGTGAGCGAAGCGATGAGTGAAGTGAGTAAAGTTACCAATTTGAGAATTCGTTTTTCTGAAAAAGTAGAATCTAGTTTTTTAGTTTTATACGATGAGGCAAAATTATTCTCTGCCAAAATCGATGACAGGACTTTGATTCTGCCGCCATCATTCAAGTGGTCTTGGTATATCTATTACTCTGATACCAAACCATTCTCAATTTCCGAGGGATATGGTTTTATTAATACTGAAGAACCGATAGATGAGAGGTCAGTTTATTCTTCCACACTCAGAATTTTAATCGGATCCCTAGGGTTTACAAATCGCACAAACCGATGGAAATTTAGAGATAGTATATTTAACACTTTTAATGATTTTGAATCAAATGACTTAGGCGATAAGGGTATGACGGATTTGGATAAAGCTGTGATCAAATTATTGTATGAAGATTCTATTAAACCTGGCATGGGTATACGAGAAATCAAAAAGATTTGCTCGGAAAATAACTTACTTGAAAAAATCGGCGGTTCATAGGGACGGCAATGAACTGCCTCATAGCTTACCTGCTTGCGATTTATTTGTGAGGTCATTATTCGGAATGAATATGGATAAGTTTTTATCATTGGTTCTCTGTTTCGTTGTTTCCATGTTTATGGGTTGCGAGGAAAATGATGCCATTACAAATGGGGGGGATTCAGGAGAGTCTGCCCTGAGCCGACGGGAGAAGATTAAGGAATTGGAAGCGGATCTTGAGGTGGCAAAGTGGGAAAATGTTCGGTTAAACCTAAAAGTGCGCCGGGTAAATGGGGCGGCCTTGGTCAGGGATAAAACCACAAGCCTTTGGCACTATGATGTTGAGCGGACCCCCTTTACGGGGAGAGCAGTGGAGGAGTACGAGGACGGAACCCCCAGGGCAGAAGCCCATTTTTTGGAGGGACAGAAAGATGGGATGGAACGGTTCTGGTATCGAAACGGTCAGTTAAAAGAGGAAGGGCAGTGGTTTAACAACCGGGCAAACGGATTGATGCGCTCCTGGGATGAAAAGGGGAAATTATCCAAGGCGGTGAGATATAAAAACGGAGACCTGATCGAGGTACTACGCCAATAAAAATTTACCTACTGACTAAATCGTAGACCCCGTGGAAGGTTTACTTCTCCAATCCATTCCGGGCGTTCACAAAAAATCGTGCCCCATGGGGTGGTGAGCACATTCCTGATAATTATTTGGAAGGCTCGTTCCGGTTGTCCATAAGAAAAAGTAAGCAAAATGTCTGTTCGTTGATTCGGTTTGCTGGACTCCTCAAAATCTTTGATCAAAATTTGCCCACCGGCTCCGGGTTCGTCAGGACAGAAATAATACAAGCGGTCGGGGAAGGGAGTGTCAAAACGAACGAGGATATCAGCCTGCCCCGATCCATTTCCAACGATATTTTGATTGTACACTTTTTCAGAATCCTCTGGGGAATATCCGATCATGAATGCATTTCCATGAGTCGAGAGATCGAGCTGTAAACGGTAAGACAATTTTCGGTCCCAAAACAGGGTATTGGGATCGGTCGAGTTTTGATCGATCATTCTGTCACGCGTAACTTCAAACCGATCATTCTTCCACCTGACATTCAAGAGGGCTTCAATCGCAAGCAGGCGGGTGGTTTCCCACTGAATTCCATATCCTTTTGCCTCCCGCAGAATGGGGTCAAAGGCATCCCGCTGGACCATTTTAGGGGATTGGTGGGCAATGTGGCGCCACTGATCTCTCCAGGTGTGGGCAAACACAATTTTCCATTTATCCTGGTCTGTTTTTGCACTGGCAGGAAAGTCCAAGGTATAGAACTGGCTTAAGTTTTGCCTAAGTTCATAATTTTCAATCCCAAACAACAGTTCCCTGAACTGTTCCTCCTCCAGGGAAAAAATGGAACGAAGGTAAAAATCACTGAATTTGTTTTGCCTGAATGAATCAAATAACTTCCTGCCCAATGCTTCTTTCGGATGAATCTGTGCCTCGGACTGTGGGCAAACAGCAAATACAACCGTTAGGGCGAGCAGGAATGAGAGCAGTCGGTACATTACAACTGAAAAGTACTTAAATTATCTTTGGCTACAAGCAATTTAGCAGGATGCCAAAAGTGCTCAGAGGGCAATTGTTTTTATCTGTCGGGCAGGAACCACTTTATGGCACGGGAAATTATCCTACGATGTGCGTACCACTTGAGCAGTGCAAGAGGCATAAGATTCTAACACTCAGGTGCTATATTAAAATATTTTTATATGGTATAACGCTTGCCTCAGGGATCGAGAGTTTAGAAAACAACTCAATGGTAAATCCAATCTCTTTGTCTTTACTCCTGCTTTTAAGCCTTTGCTTTGGGAATTATGGTTATGGGCAGGCTTCTCCGGCACCGGATTCGAGCAGAGCATTAAAAATTTGTAAGGTAAATGCCGTTACCGCCAGTGTTGAACCGACCATGGATTCTGCCCGTTATGGGCTTGAGAGATTGTTGGACGGGAAATTACCCAAGGATGGATGGCGTTCCACTTGGACTGCATGGTATCAAAAAGATCCTGCCATCGTTTTTGATCTCGGGGAAAGCAAAAGAATCGGAGCTATCCGCATTTATTTCCAGGCATGGGCAAGGGATGATGAATTGAAAAGCGTTGAGGTGCTCGTCAGTATGGACGGGAGTACTTTTCACCCATTTAATGAATATGGAGAAATTGTTACTTTGACCGAAAAAGGAACCTGGGTGGAGATGGATCTGGGTGCTGTCCGGGCCAGGTATTTTCAACTCAAGCCACATTTTCAGGGCTGGGGGCACCAGTGGGGAGAAGTGGAATTCTGGGAACTCGAAAATTAACTGACCTTTGAGCCTGGGGAAGACCTCTCTTTTTCTCACGGCTGGTTTCCCGGTCTGGTCGGTGCTGGTGGCCTGCCTTGCCCTTTACCAGCCCGATTTGTTTCTTTGGTACGGGTCCGAGGCAATTGCCTGGGGGCTTGGATTGATCATGCTGGGAATGGGGATGAACCTTAGTCCTGAAGATTTCACCAAAATCTTTAAAGAGCCAAGAATCCTTGCTTTGGGGGTAAGCTTGCAGTTTTTAATTATGCCTGCATGGAGTGCCTTGCTGTCCTGGATATTGGATTTGCCCACGGAGTTAGCGGTTGGCTTGATTCTGGTTGCCTGTTGCCCTGGCGGTACGGCATCCAATGTAGTGGTATTTTTGGCCAAGGGGCGGGTGGCACTGTCTGTCAGTCTTACCCTTTGTTCGACCTTGGCCGCAGTATTGCTTACCCCTTGGCTCACCTATTTCTACGCCGGCCATTATGTGCCCATCGAGCCCTGGTCGATGCTCAAGAGCATTCTGCTGATTGTGATAATGCCTGTGGTGCTTGGGGCAAGTTGGAACCATTGGTATCCCCAATCAGCCAGAAGCGTGGCAGCCTTTTCACCCCTTGTTTCAGTGTTGTTCATTTTGTTGATCGTTGGATACATTCTTGCGGCAAAGAGGGACACGATTTTTGAGAATGGATGGATCCTTTTGGTAGCTACAGGTCTATTGCATCTGGGTGGTTTCTTCCTCGGTTACCTCGGTGGGTATTTGTTTGGCCGGCAAACCCAGGAGTGCCGCACATTATCGATCGAGGTGGGAATGCAAAATTCCGGCTTGGGGGCAGCCCTGGCAACCAAGCATTTTCCGGGGATGTCTCTGGCACCAACCCCTTGTGCAATGAGTGCAATCCTGCATTGCATGATGGGAAGTTTATTGGCCTCAATCTGGGCCAGATCAAACAGCCGAGGCAGTGACCAATGAGAACCAGCAAGTGAAAGTTCTTTGAGTGAACGAGGATTCAGCCGGTAGCCGTCCCCATGCCTTGCACCCCAAAGTACATGGGTCGCGGGCCACCGGTTATTTACTGTTGGAGATGTGGGAACAGGCAAAGATTGAATTATCAATGATGCCCGATGAACTTCCCTGGGGTAAACAAAAACGGGCAATGCTCGTGGAGATTTTTCAGCACCAGGAGTCCTGGAAGGAAATGTGTGAGGTTGCCCACGGATTGCGTATGGAATTTCCTGATGATGCCGAATGGTGGATCGCCGATGCCTATGCGACGAGGCGTTATCGATCGATCGAGCAGGCGAGAAAAATTCTGCTCGAAGGTTTGGTGCACCATTATGGAGATCCTATGATCCGCTATAACCTGGCTTGTTATGCCTGTAAGTTGGGGAGCCTGGGGGAGTGTATCGACTTTCTGAAAGAAGCGGCCAAAAGGGATGCGAAATACAAGTTAATGGCAATGGAAGACGAAGACCTGGTAGAGGTGCGTGAGGCTTTGAGGAAAATGGGATGGGGAGATGTGGTGGTATGAGCAAAATCCACTCGATAGTCGAAATACAGTTATCGATGGGGCAGGTTTAACCGTCTTTGCATCTCCAGGAGAGCCTCGTTTGCATGGTTGTGGGGAAATTGTTCAATCAGGAAAGTTATATCGGAAAGAGCATCCTCAAACATGCCCTCGCCATAAAATGTCATTGCTCTGAGGGTGCGGTGGTATTGATCATTTGGATCAATGGCAACGAGGGCGTTAAGGTAGCGTAAGGATGCGGGCAAATCGCGGTCCCAATCCGCAGACCTGAGCAAATTGCGAAGGATCCGTGAGATAATCTCTCTTTCAGAAGCGGGCAGAAAATCTTCGTTGGTGAGTTCAGAATGGGTGAGCTTATTGGCTTGTTCCCGGGAGATGATTTGTCCGCCAAAAGCATCGATAAGAATGGAGTTTTCAATGGGCTGCCCCTCTTCCCTGAACAAGGCGAGAAAATGCCCCGGCGTGGCAAGCCCTGAGATGGGAAGATCGATTCTTCTTCCCAACTCCATAAGCAGTAAAGAAAGGGTGATGGGCAGACCTTCCCGGTCATCAATTACTTCGTTGATGTAACTATTGGCCCGGTTATGAAAGTCCATACCGCTTCCATGATATCCGTACTGTACAAACATCTGGTCCATTAAAATATCAAGTTTTTCTTTCTGGGTCGCGGTTGGGGGAATCTTTTCTGCAATCAGTTTTGCCATGCGGTCCACCCGTTTGAGGTAATGGGCAGGGTGGAAGTCTGGATTGTCCAGCCGGGCAATCAGCAGTGCGGATTGAAGGAGAATTCCAGCCTCCTGGCTTTCCTCGGTGTTAAGCAGATTTGCCAGTTCATTAAGAATCTGGGCGATCCTGACTTGCTCCGCAGATTCCCGAAGCCTTTGGCTAGCCTTTTCCAGCTCCACTGCCCGGTCGATCAGTGCTTGATGGACTGAATGATCCAGCTGGGCAAGTTGCTTGAGTTCCTTGCCTGAAATGTTTTCCTGCAGGGTCAGAGTCTCGGATAGTTCGTAGGCCTGTTCCCGAATTTCGGGAGAAATGGCTCCCGGTGAGAGCCTTGGGGAGATTCGTAAGTTTCTAAATTCTGCTCCGGGTTCCCGGAATTTGCAAAATCCCACCCAGCCATTCTTAAAAGTGAAATCGATGGCACTAATGATTTCATGCCCGTTTATTTGGCAGCGTATTTGTCCGCCTTGTTCAAAGCGGACGCTTAGTAAATTCCAGGCTCCCGGGAGATAGTGCGGGGATGATTTGGTCTCCATGATATTCCAGTCAAAAACTTTTGGGCCATTAAAACAAGTCAGCCGGAGGGAGCCATTGGTCGCATAAAATCCCAAGTGGCGGTCCTCGCCATCTGCCCCAAAGACCAACCCGGCGGCACCGCTCTCATGTTCGAGGCGGACTTCCACCTCCAAATCATAGGGGGGGGAGAGGAATGAATTCCGGGCCAGGCAAATCATACGGCCCCCAAATCCTTGGCCCATCCCGGTCGCAGAGATAATTCCCGCCCGTTGTCTCCAGTTCCCCCCCATGGGACGGAGCCATTCTTCCTGATCGAGCATTCCTATCTGGAGCCACTGCTCAATGGGCAGGGGTTGGATCTCTTCGAGCAATGCGGATAATGACTGGGAGGGCACCCCAAAGCCCATCGCACCGCCTGATTTTATGGTGAGCAAGGCAATCACTTCGCCCGAGCGGTTGACCACTGGGCTCCCACTGCTCCCTGCTTCAATAGGTATGGCCACCTGCACCATAGGTCGGCCATCGCCAAATTCTAGTTCCCGAACCGCGGCGATCACTCCCTGGCTAACGCTAAGTCCATATCCCAGAGGATTTCCAATGGAGAGAACCGTCTGTCCGGGCTCAATTAAATCGGAATTGCCCAGGGGCAGGGGGGGGAGTCCCGATTGATCGATCCGAAATAAAGCGAGGTCTCGGCTGCGGTCGATGGCGAGGATTTCGGTGGGCTGACAAATTTTTCCATCAGCCAATTCGACGGTGAATTCACGGTGCTCCCCAATGACATGGAAATTGGTGGCAATTATGCCATCTTTTCCAACCACAAAGCCGGTACCCACTCCCCATGGACCACCTCCACGGTCGGCACTTGAGATGGTTACGACGGAGGGTTTGACCTTGGCCGCGAGTTGAGCAAAGGGATCAACTTCTTTCTGCTCCCCCCAAAGGGTGGTCAGTCCAGTACTTACGATAAGCAGAACCCAGGCAATATGGAGGGAACCACTCATCAAAACTTATCGTTGCACATAGGTGTTGGTGGCGGGAACCATTGCGGTCAGGCGGACTGAAGGTCTTCCCCGTCCTGCCCATCGGAGGAGAATGAAAGTTCGGACTGTTCTTTGTCGGAATCGTCCAGTTCTTTGTCCTGTGCAAAGGAAGGGGGGATGTCCTTTTTGGTCCGAATTCCCATTGCCTTAAGTTTTTCGGCCTGACCAATCAAATTGCCCGGGCCGGTGGTTAACTGGCCAACTGCACGCTCATGGGCACCGACTGCTTTGTGGAGCGATTTGCCAACTTCTTCAAGGTTGCCCACAAAACCGGTGAATTTATCAAAGAGCAGCCCTGCCCGTTTGGCAATGTCCTGGGCATGCTTGTTTTGTTTTTCGAGTTTCCAAAGGTTGGCAACCGTCTTGATGGTTGCCATGAGAGTGGATGCGGTGATCAGGGCAATTTTCCGGTCAAAGGCATATTGATAGAGCTCTGAATCCTCAGCCAGGGCAGCCCCAAATGCGGGCTCAACCGGAATGAACAGAAGGGTAAAGTCCGGGCAGGTTAGCTCTTCAATGGAGGAATAGTCTTTGGCGGATAGCTCATCAATATGTTTGCGCACGGATTGGAGATGCTCCTTGAGTGCCTGCTTCCGTTCCTCATCTGTTTCTGCAGAAATGGATCTTTCATATGCAGTCAGAGATACCTTGGCATCGATGATTAGTTGACGGTTTCCCGGAAGATGAATGATCGCATCCGGACGCTTGCCATCAAAGCTTGATTGCATGGAAAATTCCTGGTCTTTGGTAAGTCCGGATGCTTCCAGGGCACGCTCGAGAATAAACTCTCCCCAGTCTCCCTGTTTTTTGGAATCGCCCTTGAGTGCACGGGTGAGGTTGCGTGCATCCTCGCTTAGTTGAGATTGTGCCTGCTGGAGCCCAGACACAAATTCCCGGAGGGCAACATGGCGGTGAGCATCCTTTTCATGCAGTTCTTCGACTTTCTTGCGGAATTCACGAATGTCTTTATCGAGGGGTTGCAGGATGGTTTTTAATTTTTCCTGATTCACCTCTGAAAACTTGGCAGACTTTTGATCAAAAATTCGGTTTGCGAGGTTTTCGAATTTTTCCTGCATTTGCTTGGCCGTTTCCATCTGCTCGCTTGCCTGTTCCTTCAGCCTTCTTTCGAGCTCTGTTTTTTCGGCAATTTGTCGGGCACCCTCTGTTTCTGATTTGAGCAATTTTTCCCGAAGTTCATCTTCCTGTTTTTCTGCCCGTATGGCTTGCTCTTTGAGCAATTGCAGTTCCCGGGAAAGGGAATGAAGTTCCTGCTCTTTTTGACGCAGGTTCTCATCTGCTTGGTTCTGTGCAAATTTGCCTGCCTGCTTTTGCCAAATGATAAAGGCACAAAAAACAGTCAATCCCAGACCTAGTCCTGCCAGTCCATAAATAATTGGTTCCACGCCTTCAAGTTGGGTTGGGTACCTTGGGTTGTCAAGTCTGCCCAATCTGGTCGGGTTAAATTCTAGCAACCTCGCCTGGTTGTTTCTCTTTTTTAAATTTCAAGACTTGATCAAGTATCCATCATACTAAAAAACATAAACCTATGATGAAGTGGAGAATTGGATTTGTGGCTTATTGCGGCTTGGTGCTTTACCTATCGAGCCTTTCTTCAGGTGAGCTGCCCGAGCAGGCACTCTCCATCCCCGATCAAGCTCTCCATTTTGGAGAGTATGCCCTGATGGGGGTTTTGGGCTGGGGGGCATTCGGCCGGCACGCCTCTGGTTTCCCCTGGGCTATCTTTGCTTTTTGTTGTTGTTTTGGGATCGCAGATGAATGCTGGCAGGACTGGCTTGACCGTTCGCGAAACCCTGATGTTTGGGATGCCGCTTTTGATGCCGCGGGTGCCTTTGCCGGGCTTTTGTTATCGATGGTATTCTGGAAACGTTAATCCAAAAACTTCATGCATTTCTCCGGTACAAATCAATGGTCAGTTTCAAATAAAACCAATTTCAAATGAATTCAGATCCTTATAAAAAAATATCGCGGCGTGGGTTGATTAAAGGGGGAGTTGCCGGTCTGGCCAGTGTGGGCGCATTGGCTGGTGGTGCAATGGTTGGGTGTGCCAGTCAGCCTGGCCAAGCGGGAATGAGAAAGGGAAACATCCGGCAGTCCGTGGTTTCCTGGTGCTATGCCAAGCACTGGTCAATTAGGGAAACCTGTCAGCATGCGAAAGGTCTCGGCTGTGAGAGTGTGGAGTTGGTATCTTCCAATCATTGGCCGGTTTTACAAGAGTATGGGTTGACCTGTGCGATTTCTCCCATCGCGGTGGAAGGCAAACCCTTTATCAAAGGTTTCAATAACCCGGAATATCACCCGTGGTTAATCGAGGTCACCCAAAAAGCCATCAATGAATCTGCTGATTTTGGATGTCCCAATGTCATCGCATTTACCGGTTTTTCCGAAAACTTTTCGCCCGAAGATGGTGCCCGCAACTGCATTGAAGGGTTTAAAAAAGTGGCCGGATATGCCGAGAAAAAAGGGGTCAATATTTGCCTGGAAATGCTCAATAGCCGGGTAGGTGACCACCCGGACAAGGGACACCCGGGTTATCAGGGCGATCACATTGATTACTGTATGGAAATTCTAAACTCTGTGGGCTCACCCCGGGTAAAGTTGCTCTTTGATATTTACCATGTGCAGGTGATGGATGGGGATGTTATTCAACGAATCAAACAATGCGGGGATATGATCGGCCATGTGCACACCGCGGGCAATCCCGGACGAGGCGAGCTCAACCAGGAACAGGAACTCAATTATCCACCCATTATGCAAGCCTTGCTGGATATAAAGTACCAAGGCTTTGTGGGGCAGGAATTTATTCCGACCGGGGATCCGCTTGCGGGATTGAGGCAGGCCGTTGAAATTTGTGATGTTTGAAAATCTCTGACCAGCAGCAAACAAGGGAAAGATTGCAAGTGGGAGGGAAGTTCAGGTTCATTGATTTATTTTGCGGGATTGGAGGGTTCCGCCAAGCCCTCGAAGGCCGCGGGCACCAGTGTGTTCTCTCCTCAGACTGGGACAGGGATGCTCAGGTTGTGTATCAGCAAAACTACGGCGATTCCCCGTTTGGAGATATCAGTGAATTATCGGAACCTCAAATCCCTGAGCATGATTTTCTTTGCGGTGGTTTTCCCTGTCAGCCCTTTAGTATATCGGGGAATCAACTCGGTTTTATGGATGCCCGGGGTACCTTGCTTCACCAAATTTTGCGGGTCGCACAGATTCGCCAGCCAAATGTTTTACTTTTGGAAAATGTGCGTAATTACCTTTCCCACGACGGCGGACGGACGATGAAGGCAACCCTGGATCTTTTGAGCAGGGCTGGATATCAGGTATACCACCAAACCCTGAATTCATCTGACTTTGGGATACCTCAAAGCAGGGAGCGTTTGTTTTTTGTTTGTTTCCAAAAGAATTTAAACATCGGTAAATTTTCTTTTCCCGAGCCGAGTCACCTACAAGTCGCACTGGAGGACATCCTTTTGCCTGAGTGCGATCCGCGGTTGCATGATTTATGGATCTCTCGGGATGACTTGTGCATCAAAGAATGCCTGCCTGTGATCCGGCAAAACAAGCCTGTCCGGGTAGGGACTGTGGGCAAGGGCGGGCAGGGTGAACGGGTGTACAGCCCGAAAGGCCATGCCATTACCCTTTCTGCTTTTGGGGGCGGGATAGGTGCCAAGACTGGGATGTACCTGATCGGGGAGCGGATACGCCGCCTCCATCCGATTGAGTGCCGTAGATTGATGGGCTTCCCGGAGACCTTTATCTTGCACGAAAAAGCCAATGTTTCCTACAAGCAATTTGGCAACTCAGTGGTGGTTCCCGTGGTAAGTGCGATCCTTGAGCAGATTGAAAAGGCACTGGAGCAAAGCAGGCTCAAGGTTGCCTGAAATCTTCCGTTCTATTTATGATCATCCGGCGTTCCGCAAAAAATACTTCCTGGTGTCTTTTGGGCTGTGCTTTAGGAGATTTGGGAACAATTGCTGGTTTCCAGTATGCATACAGCCCGGCCCCAATCCCTCAGGAATTATGGGCAATGGTTTGGGGCTTGGCAATGACTGCGGGTATTTGCACCAGCGTACTTTTGGAAACGGTTATTTTGTGGAAACAGGTTGGTCCCAAAGAAGCCTTTCGTACTGCCCTGGGAATGAGCATGGTATCGATGCTACTCATGGAAATAGCCATGAATCTTGCCGATTATGGAATGATGGGGGCTCCAGCCATCACCCCGGCAATCTTACCGTTTACTCTAGGGGCGGGTTTTTTGGCGGCGTGGCCGTACAATTATTGGAGATTAAAAAAACATGGGAAGTGCTGCCATGGATGACAATTTCCATACGTGCATAAGGGTTTTTCTTTCCTTGCCCTCACCTGCTCATTCTAACTAGATTCGGCTTCAGGATGAAACTGCTCTACCGAGAAGATGTTGAAGAGGCGGGTTATGATCTACCCGCCGAAGGCTTGTGTGCCAACATAGGCGAGCAGGAAATGTCTGCCCTCAAATTTGGAGGGGAGTGGGTGCTTGCCCGGGATGAGGTGCTGGTTTCCGATGGGCATGAGCAGCAACACCTTTACATGGTGGTAAGTGGACAGGTCGGCATATACAAGGCTGACGAGCAGGGAAGAAACCAGCAAATTGCTTCCCTGGGGCAGGGAGCTGCGTTTGGCGAAATGGCATTTTTGAGTGGGGGCGTGGCTTCCGCTACAGTGCAGGCAGTTGGGGAGTGCATCCTCTGGCGGATGAATCATGAGCGCCTGTTAGAATTTATCGGGGAGAATGGCTTTGCCGGCGGTCAGCTTTGCCTGAATGTGGCCAGCATACTTTCTGGACGACTGGTTGAGGGCAACCGCAAGGTTCTTGATATGGGACGGGACCTACAGGAGTCCCTCATGCACCTGCAATCTGCTTCGGATGCGGACCAAAAGAAATCAGATGCCCTCAAGCAAATGCAAAGCAAGGTCTCGAATATGCAAAATGCATTTAAGGGCAGTGCGGTAAAAAAATCTGGAATAAGCCCCCTGACCCTGGTTGCCTTTGCTTTGGCCGGTTTAAGTACGCTGGGCATGGTCGGGTTATTTATTTCGATAGACGATTCCATTGCGGAAAGGGCGGAGACCCTAGCCAAGAAAGTGGAGAAGCTTGAAAAGAATGAATCTTTTTATTTACAGCTCAAAAAACAATTAGAGGGTGAAAATGCCGAAATGGTCGAAGAAACCAATTCGCTCCGGCAGGATAAAGAATCTCTTAAAAAAGAGATCGCAGATTCCTCCCAAGAGATGGATGACTTGAAAGATGAAGTCAGGAGCCTGGAACGGGAGCTGAGCAAAGCAAAGGATGATATTGTGCGTGCCCAACGAGCCCGGCCGGTTGAGGTGGCACAGGAGGACTCGGGAGCTCCCAAGGTCAGCCAATCTTACATTCAGGATGTGCTTGCCTGGGCTCATAAATATTCCACCCTGGCTTTTCCTGCCGAGATTGAAGTGGCCGAGCAGCCTGTCACTTTGATGGACCGTTCCCAGCAGGTTCAGGTCCCGGTCCCCCCCGGAGGCAAGCTTCGTGCCACCCGTTTTCATCCCTCTGCCAAAGGATATCTCGTAGTCGCCCAATTGAACAGCGATAAGCTCCTGGCCACGGTAAAAATAGAAAACACAACCTTGGTGGAGGCACTATCTCCGGTTTATGCCCGGCATATGAATTCGATGGGCAACTCGGTCAAGAACCCTTACGAAAAAAAAAAGGTAACTAACAGCTCAGTTAACCAAAGAGCCGGGGGGGCATTACAGCCTGTTCCTAATAATAGCGTTCCCCCAAGCTCCACGGGGCTTTCCCGCGAACAATCTTCCGCTACTGTTATTAAGAGCAAAGCGATGATGCCACAAAAAGGGGAGGATTTCCTCAAATCCACCTCCCCGGGTTCTATCAAGACACCGGAAAATGATCATGGCAATAGTTGTGTTTGCAAGGATTGCCGGGTCAAAAAAGTGGGGAAGGGTAGCCTGTTCCCTGAGTAATTAATTCAAGAAAATAATGCGTAAACCCCCGCACCTGCCAAGGCGGACAAAACGGAAATAATCAGGTAGGCGTTTTGGTTGTTCCACCGGGTAAAGCGTTCCCATCCGGAATACCAGTACACGGATACTTCCTCTCCGTGCCTGTATCTTTGTAAGTCGTCCAGAAAAGAGGTGGCATTGGAAAAACGAAGACCGCGTGAGCGGTGGAGTGCTTTCATGCAAATAGCCTCTAAATCCCTGGGGATTTTACGCTCGGGAGCAACATCTCTGGGCAAACGGTAAGGTTCTTCCAGTAGTTTTCTCTTAATTTCAGTAATGTCTTCACCCTGTAAAAATGGCTGAAGGGTGAGCATCTCAAAAAGGAGAATGCCCAGGGCAAACACATCCGATTTTTCATCCAAATCACTGAGCCCCCTGGCGATTTCCGGTGTCATGTACAAGGGTGTGCCGTAATGAATGCCGCTTCGGGTAAGGCTGAGGTCGGTGGATGACTCCGCTTCCCCAATTTCCCTGGCCAAACTCTTTCCTCCCAAAACCTTGGCCAATCCCCAATCCAGTACATAAACCTCGCCAAATTTCCCCACTATTATATTGGCCGGCTTTAAGTCTCTGTGGACCACTCCAATGTCATGGGCATAGGCAATGGTCTGGCTCACCTGGATAAGAATATCGAGGAGGCGGGGGAGGGGGAATTTTTCCACAGCGTCTGGTACCTCGTGTTTTAAATCGAGCAGGATTTGACGGAGGTCTTGCCCGTAAACCCGTTTCATGGTGAAAAATAACTGACCTGCTCGATCCCGGCCGAGTTCATAAACCGGGACGGTGCCAGGGTGTTGAATGTTTGCAGTTACCCGAGCTTCCCGAACGAAGCGCTGGGTCTCAATATCGGAGTCCTGCAGGTCTTGATGCAGACTCTTGTACGCAACCTTGCGGTGGAGGTTTAGGTCCTCGGTCATGAATAACTTGGCCGTGCCCCCTTCACTTAAAGGTTTTAGCTCATCATATTTCAGGGATCCGCTTTTCCAAGCACGGGGAAGGACCTCATCGGTTTTTTCCTGCTTTAGGCGATTTTCTTCCTCCTCTTTTTTAATCACAACGGTTGAACATTCTACTATACTGTATCTTCCTTACCTGTGCAAGATGGGTCAGTACGGGTGCTTCGATTTGGCATTTTTTTACCTATATGCTTGGTGTTTCGTTTTCGGGCAAGGGCCATTTGCCTTTGCCGTTCCCGCAACCCTTCTCTCCTTTCCGGGGTTAACTTGGGAGCACACCTTGGGCAGGATACCCCCTCCTCGAAGTCGGGAGATTTGTAGTCATCTTCCGCCAGGGGCCATCTGCACGAAAAGCAAAGCCTGGTTTCCCCATCGGCCAGTCCATGAGTTACGGATACCCGGTGATCAAAAACAAAACATTCCCCATTCCATTTACTTTTCTTTGGATCAATGTTTTCGAGGTAGTTGAGGATGCCGCCCTTCAGGTGGTAAACTTCACTGAAACCATTTTGCACCAAATGGGCGGACGCCTTTTCGCAGCGAATCCCCCCGGTGCAAAACATTGCCACTTTTTTCTTTCGGTTTTGCCCCCATCTCTGGTCGACAAAATTTGCCCATTCCCCGAAAGTTTTTGTGTTCGGGTTGACCGCCCCCTCAAAGGTTCCGATTTCCACCTCATAATCGTTGCGCACATCAATTACTTCCACCTCCGGGTCAGAAATCAGATCATTCCAGTCTGCCGGATCGATGTATTGGCCGGAACCATTGGATGGCAGGATCGCAGGATCTCCCAGGGTGACAATTTCCGGCCGGATGAGCACCCGGAGACGGTAAAAAGTTTGCCGGGGTGTAACCATCGAACGAATGGGGAGATCGGCAAACCGCTCATCTGCAGAGATGTGGTGGACAAAGCGGTCCAATCCTTCCGCATTACCGGAAAGAGTGGCATTGATTCCCTCATTGGCCAAAATCAGGGTGCCGGTAACCCCCTCTTTTTCACCCAGCTTTTCCAGTACAGGCTTCCACTCTGGATGCTCGGGAAACTCGGCAAAGCGATAAAATGTGACAACCTTTTGATCCATCCGGCTTGGTTTAATCAAAGTGATGAAGGGAGGATTATCCGCGCACCGCCTGCAGCCAAAAATCAGCCATCAGTGCGGCTCCATGCGGGCTGGGGTGAACCCCATCTGCGGCCCAGTGCTGGGGGGGTGCATAGGTGACGGCTTGATCAAACATTTCCTGGAAGGGCACAAAGCTTGCCGAATACTTATTGGCCACCTTGCGGGCTGATGCCCGGTAGTGGTCGAATTCGGGAAACCATTTTTGATTCACCGCACCACACTTTAAGACAAAGGGTTCGCAAATGACCAGTTGCACCTTGGGCAGGGCCTTGCGGGTTCTTTCGAGCAGAGCCATAAAATCATCTTCGTAGGTTTGAACGGTTCCTTGGTAACGCCCCTGCAAACCGTGCCAGATATCATTAACCCCGATCAGAATACTCAGAATATCGGGCTGGTGATCCAGGCAATCACTCTGCCAACGGGCGTCCAGTTGGTGTACCTTGTTCCCAGAAATTCCCCGGTTGTAAATAGAAAGGTGTAAATCGGGCTGGCTGGTCAGAAGGGCTGATGCAGCCATGCTGGCATAACCATTGCCCATCGATTGCTGATCATTTGGTTTGGGAGACTGCCTGTTTTGACGTCCGGCATCTGTGATGGAGTCTCCCTGGAAAAGTATGGTCATCCCTTTTTGTAAACGGACGGAGGGAGATGAGGGAGCACTGTCTGATTTAGACTGGGCTTGGGTTGCGCCACTTATCCCCGCGAGGGCAATGCCTCCGAGCAGATGTCTTCTCGAAAAAGTATGTGATGGGTTCATGGGGAAGATCAAACAAACTTAGCCTCTTTCTTGCAACGGGGAATTGCATGGATTTGACGCTTGCCCAGATGGCGGTAATGCGGGCATTTTACCGCTCATGAGTCATGAAGAAACACTAGTTGTAAAAGGAATCACTTTACCGCCCGCTCCCCAGGCTGCCGGATTATACAAGCCTATGATGGTGGTCGGGAACCTGGCATATTTATCTGGACATTTGCCCCTTTTAGACGATGGCACCATGATGGTTGGGCAGGTAGGCAGCGACCAGTCGGTCGATCAGGGGAACGATGCCGCCAGGCAAGTCGGATTAAATATGCTGGCAACCTTGCGGGCGGGGCTTGGCTCGCTCGATAAAATTGTGCGGGTGGTCAAACTGCTCGGCTTGGTAAATTCTCCCAGCGGGTTTACCCAGCACCCGCAGGTAATAAACGGATGCAGTGAATTATTAAAGGAAGTGTTTGGGGATGACCATGGGGTGGGTGCGAGAAGTGCCTTCGGGGTACCCGGGCTGCCTGCCGGAGCCATGGTGGAAATTGAAGGAATTTTTGAAATTCAGGAGTGAGTTTTCGGGGGAAATTAAAATGGTTTGCTGTAATCGTGATTACAGGACTGCTCCTCCTTTTCCTCTTTCATAGTCAGGCATTAACGCTTTACGCCCGATGGTTTTCGGTGAGTGATGCCAGACCAGGAGCCGATGCGATTATCTGCCTCTCGGGCGATCGGGAAACCCGAACACCCGAGTGTTTGAGACTTTGGAAAGATGGTTATGCCAAGCGGTTGTTTGTAACCGAGGAGAAGCCCAAAAACAAAGAATTTAATCAGTTGGAACTCAGTCATTTGCAATTTGCCCGGGCAGTTACCAAGCGGATGGAATTGGACGCAGTCTGGGAACTACTCCCCTCCCTTACCGGTGGGGCGACTTCCACATTTGATGAAGCGGAGGATGCCCTTGCTTTTGCCCAACAAGAAGGGTGGGGTAGAATGATCTTAGTGACCGATGAATTTCACACCCGCCGGTCGTTGCTGGCATTCAAAAAAGTCTTTGAGGGGAGCGGGATCGAGGTACAGGCAGCCGGTGCACCCAATGAAGTATTTGCAGTGGATGACTGGTGGAAATCAGACCGGGGAATCCTCGCCTACCTTGGGGAAACGGTGAAATATCC
>ERZ807291.4661-NODE-4661-length-17930-cov-28.745231_pt1 | contig 17930 bp, 12 predicted proteins | sample MGYA00521257_ERZ807291 | MGnify/ENA primary metagenome ERZ807291 (study PRJEB31413, sample SAMN03169783) | marine metagenome | biome: Marine; feature: Water; material: Subsurface seawater | place: North Sea | collected 2011-04-28 | depth 1 m m ... | reverse complement strand
CACCGACTAAGGAGGTGTTTGCAATCCGTCCGAACACAGCTCTGAACCGCAACTACAGGGCAGGTAACTTACTCGAAGATGGTCGGGTAAAACAAATTACTTCAATAAGTGGTCTGGCAGTTCATAGTCATGGTGCTTTTGGAAAAGAGTGGGAGGGGGCGATCTTTTCTATGTCTCCGGGAACCAACACCGTGGGTGCCTTTTTGCCTGTTGGGAGTTTTCCGGAAGCCGAGCAATACCGACATCAAACCTATCCCGATCCAATCTGGAAAAAGCGTGAGTTTCTTGCCAGTACCGATGAACGATTCCGGCCTGTTAACGGAACTTTTGGTCCAGATGGTTGCCTATATGTGGTGGATTTCCACCGAGGAGTTATTCAACACAAAAAATTCCTTACCTCTTATCTGCGCCGCCAATCTGAGGAGCGTGAATTGGATAAACATATTGGCTATGGTAGGATTTACCGCATTGTTCCTGATGATTTTAAGCCAGTAGCAAAACCAGAGGATTTAGTTGTTGGGCTATCGCACGACCATCTTTGGTGGCGTTTGCGATCGCAGCAAAAAATTGTGGAAGGCAACCGGCTGGATTTGGTCGAATCTATTCGTCAATTAGCGACGCAAAAAGATGAAAGTCCCTATGCCCGGGTGCATGCGATGTGGGCCTTGGAAGGTCTTGGCAAACTAGATCCAAATATCGTTGAAGAGAATCTGGAGGATGATCACTGGTTTGTCAGTATGACTGCTTTGCGCTTAGCCGGTGAGGCACAAGGCAAAGATAGTGTCTTCCCGGAAGTTTTGAAGCCATCCGCTGAGGCAATATCCAAAGGCAAAACTCTTCCTGTGGTACTTACGAAATATGCAGGAGAGGTTTTTGCCAATGGTTATCCCAAGCGCTCGGCGGATGTTTATGTGGATAAGGTTGCCAGCTGGGTGAAGCAGGACAAAGAACTAATGGCCTCCTATCAGAAAGGACATGATTTATATGGAACGAGCTGTGGCGCCTGTCACCAACCCCATGGCCAAGGACTGGAAAATATGGCACCAACCTTGGTAAAAAGCAATTGGGTGAATGGATCCCTTTCCCGTCTCATAGGAGTTGCGGTTCATGGGCTTTCGGGTCCCATTAAAGTGAATGGAAGACCAGTTAAGAATGTACCTCCCATCATGCCTCCCCACAGTTATATGAAAGACGAACAGTTGGCGGATATACTAACCTATGTTCGCAATGCGTGGGGCAATCGTGGAGATCTTGTACAAGTGGATCAGATCTCTCAATATAAGGCAGCCCATGAAAGAGTGCTCCCCTGGACGGAGGAAGAGATCACAGTTTTGGACTGAGCCAAAAAAAAACGCCGACTAATGCCGGCGTTTTAAAAGGAAAGTATGGTGAATATTACTTCACAGTCATATTTCCGCGCATCATGGCGAAGTGACCGGGGAAGGTGCAAACATACTGATGTACACCTGGTTCGGATGGGGCAGTGAATGTAATGGTGTCAGATTCGCCGGGTCCGAGAAGTTTGGTAGCAGCTAAGACATCTTCCTTGCTCGCTTCTGGGAGTGGATTCGTGGCACTAGCTCCCATGCCCATTACTTTTTGACCAAATTGAATGCCGCTAACCCCAGCTTTCAAGATCACTAGGTTGTGACCCATCGCAATTTTGGGAAGGTTACCAGTGTTCTTAAATTCAAGCTCCACCTTTTCGCCAGCGGTTACAGAAAACTCCTTGATGTCAAACTGCATCAAATCGTTCCCAGAAATGGTGATCTTTTGATCGGCGTGCAAAAAAGCTCCGGTAAGCCCAAGGGAGAGGTAGATAAAGAATTTTTTCATACCTACTATTCTATGCCTTAAAATAAAGCACCCAAGACGAATTAATAGATTATACGAAAATTTTAATTTAGGTAATAAATCCGAAGATTATCAATTATACCCTTATTCTTACTTCTTTTTTCTAGGTGCCATGCGCCCATCAGGCCCAAGCAAAGGAAGAGTGGCAGGTTCTTGGGTCAGTAGATCATCCGTGGGTAACTCAACGATTTCAGGGTTATCCGGGCGATTCAGGTTTATATTCAGTTTCTCCAAGGTAATGGGCTGGGAAGGTACTCCGTTTGCGGGAACTTCCACCCGGGTTACCCAGGCAATGGTGTTGAGAATGAGGGTCCGATAATCATCGATGGCCCAATTGCGGTGATAATGCCCGCCCACAAAACCGGCTCCACGGGCTCCCTGTTTCGGGTCTTTACACCAGAGAAGGGCTTGAGCGGTACCCAATTGTTCTTCCGCCTGACGGTTCCAGAATTTGCTGCTGCCGTAGCGGATCACATTTTTCTTGGTAGGAATCGCGGTAGCGAGCGGGTAACAATGGTTGCAAGATTTATCGAAACTTAAATTGTAATAAAATTCATCGTAGGCACGGACTGGCTTGGACAGACCACGGGATACTGGATGTCCTGCTTTGGGAGTCATTTCCGCAACCCAGCTTGGATTGACTGAAAACTCATCATCATAAAATCCTCCAATCCATTGGTTGTAGTATTTTTCTCCTATGTCCTTGGTCGGGTGTACTCCGTAATGCATAAACATGATGCCCATGCCAGTTTTCACTTTTTGGTGAAGGAACTCGTACTTTTCTCCCAACTCCCCACCCCCGTCTGCGTAGATGATGCAGGAATCCACCCCATCAAAGATAGATTCATCTTCCGGCCAGCCATACCAATGAACTTTTGCTTCGATGGGGAGCCCGCTGGTATTGAGGGCATCTGCCAGTAGAATACATCCTGCCTTGTATTCATGAAACCCGTGGCGGTGCTTGGTGTTTCCCGCAAGGAACAAAACTGATTTCCTGGGTTTGCCCTTTTGCTCGATGGATCTACGAATTTCCGTGGCAACTGCATTGGCAAGAACTTGTCTTCCTTCCTGATTATAGTGCACATCATTGGGGCCTTTTTGGTAAACCTCTCTCTTGTTCCCGATGACCGAGTAAAGATCATTAATCCGAACTCCATTTTTGTTCATCACATCCCGTGCTTCCTGGTTGAAGCGATTGGCCCGATCCAAGCTGACCATAAGTTTGGATCCCCGTTCTTCCATGACGCTTGGTGGGGTGGTCATCCCAAAAACCAGCGAAGCCCCGGTTGTCTTGAGTTGATCGACAATTTTTTGAAGATTTTTGGCATAGGATTGAGGCGTGGCTTTTTTCTCCTGCTTCCAACCATACCAATCCCACAGACCGAAGTTGAAATGAATGACATCCCATTTGCCTTCGCCCAACCAATTGAGAATTTCGTTTGCACCATACGCCGACCACCTGCAATTGGTTGCGGGTCGATGCACATTGGCTTCATCCTTTAGCAGGCCTCGAACCAGGGGGGTGTATGCAATGGAGATGGAATCCCCAATGATTAGCACCCTTGGTAAATCAGGATTATCCTGTGGATTCGCAAAGGCATGAACAAATGGGTCCTGATTCTGGGTCGCCCCGGCTAAAATCGAAGAAATGAAGCCAAAGACAAAGAGCCATCTAACCGGATTGGAGAAGCTTTTTTTCATAATTCTGGGCTCCCACAAAAGGGGAGAATGCATAACCGAGTTACTTGATAACCTTGCGGGCTTTCAAATTGTTCAGCCTGCGGGTGACATCGATGATGCCATCCACCACAGTACGGTCATAGGTACGACCATCGGTCGTATCGACTCCGTGTCCTTTGACTAATTTGCGCAGTGGCTCAAGAGCGGCGTCTTCGTGGTGGAAGAGTTCAATAAACACATGTTCCAGTTTGCCAGTTTCCGCACAAGCGGTGAGCAAGGCACTGATCCAACCGTCGTCGGTGGAAAGGCATCCACGGGTGGTTTTGGCGGATGCGTGAAAAATTCCGAGAGCATCCGCTTTGGCGAGGTCCTTAATCACAGCCTCATTCTCTGAGATGGACAGATCCGAGTCACCACAGTGAGCGGCATCGATCATCACTTTGAAGAATTTCTTACGAATCTTTTTATTGATGGCTTTGACCACTTCGGCAGCCTTGGCCGCATTGGTAAAGTTTTGAAATTCCACCCCGCGTAAAAATTCAAGATGCCATGCCTGCACTGGGCTCTTGTCCAAGCCTGCCTCCTTGTAGCAACGGGCATGAAGTTTGACCACCTGCTGGACGGCATTTGTGTAGGCCTTACCCTTGAGCGGCTTGCCGGAAAGCCATTCTTCATAGGAAGTGGAAGATACATGTTTGACCCTGTATTTTTTAGCAACTGCCAAACCGGAGCAGAGCATTTCCACCACCGCATCTTCGTCCTTGGGGTTGATCGGATTGGCTCCACCCACCATCATGATCAAATGAACTTCAAGCTTAAGGGCTTTCATTCCCTTGAACAGATCCTGAAGATCTTTGGAATCAGCACCTGGGAATAAAGGAACCTGCACGCATTTTAATTTAACTGGGGAAGACTTACAAATGGACCGCATGCCAGAGACGACTTTAAGAATGCCTGAACGGGTGCGAGGAAGCTTGCCGTTTTCATCCGGAACGAGGGAACCTACGAATTTCAAATGGGTGGGCACTACGCCAACGGCAACTTTGGTTTTGTTATCAATGCTCATAATGTGGGCTTTGGGTTGATTGGGGTGGGGTGATTTGACTTGAATCTTTGCTTAAAAAGTAAGGATTCATTGAAAATATTCAATGATGGGCAAGGCTAAATCGGAAATGTCATTCCCATTCAAGCCGAAAAGAGCTTCAAATAATTCCTATTTCTAAGTTTCAGATGTTGAAACAGGGATACTGATCTGAGCGACATGATAGCTTGGGTCGTCGGGCAAAACATCAATGTCCACCATACTTCCCGCCTTTTGTAAAAGACTTTGGCAGTTTTTACTGATGTAGCGGACCCTCAATTTTTTGCCTGCCGATTGATAACGTTCCCCAAGTTTGTGGAGAGCTTCCAGACCGGAGTGGTCCCATACCCGTGAATTTTTCATGTCTACGACCACTGAATCGGGGTCTGTGCCCGGGTTGAAACCAAGGTTGAAATCAGTAACAGATCCAAAGAAAAGGGGGCCGCTGAGATGATAAACTTTGGTGCCGTCTTCCAGGGTCCCGGTTTCCCGGTGAATATGATGAGCCGATTTCCAGGCAAAACCCAGAGCGGAAACGATCACGCCGCTGATCACCGCAAGGGCAAGGTTGTGAGTAATCACGGTAATGGCGGATACCAGTATTAGTACAAAGGCATCGGTCTTTGGAATTTTCCTGAGTATGCGAAAACTGGTCCATTCAAAAGTGCCGATCACCACCATGAACATCACCCCAGTGAGAGCGGCCAGGGGAATCTTCTCAATCAGCGGGCTGGCAAATAGAATGAATGCGAGCAGGAAAAGGCCTGCAGAAATTCCGGATAAACGGCCGCGCCCACCGGATTTGATGTTGATAATACTTTGCCCGATCATGGCACATCCTCCCATGCCCCCGAAAAATCCAGTCACTACATTGGCCGCTCCCTGGCCCAGACATTCGCGGGTGCTGTTGCCCCGGGTCTCGGTGAGTTCGTCGATCAGAGTGAGAGTCATCAAGGACTCGATCAGGCCGACTGCAGCCAGAATAAAGGAGAAGGGAGCTATAAAATAGAGCGTGTCCCAATTAAGCGGAATGGAGAAAGTTACCAGATTGGGGAGAGCTCCCCCAATCGAGGCCATATCACGGACAACTAAAGTATCCAGATCCAGACCAATGACCAGGAGGCTTACCGTGCCAATCGCCGCCAGAGAGGACGGGAACTGTGTGGTGATTTTAGGAAGCAAGAAAATGATCGCCATGGTCAGGGCGATTAATCCGCCCATAAGGTGGAGGTCTACTCCCTGTAACCAGGCGGCTCCAGGCGTGGTCGGGCTTTCCGTAAACATGGGAAATTGAGCCTCGAAAATGACGATGGCCAGTCCGTTAACAAATCCAAACATCACAGGCTGGGGGATTAGCCTGACAAATCGACCGAGCTTTAAAATGCCGCATCCGATCTGTATAACGCCCATCAGGATAACTGCGGCAAAGAGATATTGAGTGCCCATTTCGGATCCAAGCCCAAGGGCCTCTCCACGTTCATTCCCCAAAAGAACCAGGGATACCATGATCACAGCCAGGGCTCCGGTGGCACCGGATATCATGCCCGGTCTTCCCCCAATCACTGCGGTAATCAGGCAGACCATAAAGGCGGCATAGAGCCCAATGATCGGAGTGACTCCCGCGATGATGGCGAAGGCAACGGCCTCGGGAACGAGGGCGAGGGCCACAGTCAGACCGGAAAGCAGGTCGTCTTTTGCTTGAAGGCGGTTGCCAAATTTTCGATAGATGAGTTGAAACACTGGATTGGGATTTGTGGGTTGATACTTTGCCCGGCGTTATGAGGAATGTGACATTCGTGATGAAGCCCAGTTGAGCGGGATCACGGATTTATACCTCCACCTGACACCATGTGCTAAAATCAGCACAAAGGATTATCCTTAAAGCAAAAGCCTAAGTTCAACAAGGACATCTTCGAATCGGAAAAAAGTCGACTCTCCCAATCATGTAAGCAACTTGAGGAATAACATTATGATTGAAAAAATTATCACTCATCCGGGAGGTGCCCATAAAGATGAATTTCTCGCCTGCTCGATTCTGCTGGCTGAATATCCCGTGGTTATTTTTCGCCAGGATCCAAGTGAAGGAGACTTATTGGATCCAGCCACCGCCGTGATTGATGTGGGGCACCGTCACGAGCCAGGTCTCTATAATTTTGACCACCACCAATTTCCACGCGATGCCAAGCCGACCTGCTCCCTCTCCTTGGTCTTGGATCATTATGGGATTTATAAGGATGCCCTGACTTTTTGCCCGTGGCTTGAGGTGGCTGAATGGTTTGATTGCCGGGGACCCAAGGATACCGCGGAATGGCTCGGTGTGGAGCGTGATACCGTGGGTAAACTTAACTCGCCCATTGATGTGAGCCTCCTGCAGGCTTTTGCCAGATCTGATTCGCACTCACCTGGCGAGCCAGTTTGGGAACTTATGAAAATGATTGGTGGGGAACTCCTTACCTATATCCGGGGCTTGCGTGCCCGGATTGAACAGGTGGCAAAAGTTGCTGAGGTGTGGGAAATAAACCAGCAGGGGAAATCGGGTAAGGTGATGTTTGTACCGAGGTTGGATCATAACATTGATGAGATTTCTGGTGCGATGGGATGGCATGTCAAAGAACTGGGTATGGAAGAAGATATAGTTGCCCTGGTCTACCCCGACAGCAGGGGAGAGGGCTATGGAATGAAACGATTCAATGATCGTCCGGAAATGGATTTTTCCAGAATCGGAAATGAGCCAGAAGTTCGCTTTGCCCATGCCCGTGGATTTATTGCCAAGGTGGAACCGGTGGAGATTCAAAGGGCGAAGGAATTACTCTTTAAGGCCTTTGAAAGTAAGACATAGAACCTCTTTTAAAAGATATGCTCCTGCTTAGGTCCGTTTGTATTCTGCTTGGATTGCCACCCCTGTCAGCTGCTAAAGAGCTAAAATTTGAGGTCGAGGAAATTCATCGAAACCTGGCTGAAGCCTGTGCAGTGGGCGATCTGGATCAGGACGGGGATTTGGACATCGTTTCCGGGGAATACTACTATTTGAATCCACAGTGGAATCCGGTTTCCTTCAGGGAATTAGGAGGATTTGGGAAGGATTATTTGCAGGACAACGGAGACCATCTCTTCGATGTGGATGGGGATGAATGGCTCGATATTGTATCCGGGCAGTTTACGCAGTCCGAGGTCTTATGGTTCAGGAATCCTGGGGAATGGCCAATAACCGGGGACAGAGATTGGGTGCGTCAAACTCTCGTCGATACGGACTCGAAGAAAAATGAAATCTCTTTTTTGCGGGATATGGATGGAGATGGCGATTTGGACTACATTGCCAATAGCTGGGTGGACCGCGAACCTATGAAAGCATTTTTATATGCAAGGGATGGACAAAAGCCTCGCATGCAAAGTCACATCATCTTTCCCCAAGGGAACGGGCATGGCCAGGGATTTGGGGATATTAACGGCGATGGGTTTGAGGATATCGTTTATAAGTATGGCTGGTATGAGAGGCCTGGACAGAACCCATTTGGCCAGGAATGGAGACAAAGAAATGACTTTACCCTGCCATTTGCCAGCTGTCCGATCGTTATTTTCGATCTAAACAAGGATGGCCGCCAGGATCTGATTTGGGGCAATGGGCACGACTATGGCTTATACTGGCACGAGCAACTCAAGCCCAAAGAGGATGGAACAACCCGTTGGAAACATCATTTGATCGACGATTCAATCAGTCAACTGCATGCACTCACCATGGCAGACTTGGACCGGGACGGGCAGCAGGAGATCATCACCGGCAAACGCTACTACGCCCATAGTGGGAGAGATAAAGGTGCGGAAGATCCAATAGTCATAGTCAGGTATTCCTATCACCTCCAGCCCACCGGCGAGGTAGTTTTTGAACGTGATCTTCTAAGCGAGGGAAGAGCAGGGACGGGCTTACAGATCAGAGTGGCAGACCTGGATGATAATGGATGGTTAGACTTGGTGGTTTCAGGAAAGACTGGTTTGCACATCTTAAAAAACCAAGGCCTTCCTTAACTCATTTACTACCCTTTTCCTACGCTCTCTAATTTCTCCGCCTCAATTTCCCACTCGTAAGTTCGTTGTTCTAGCTTGCGGGCAACGCTGGCGGCCTGGTTGTTCAGTTGCTTGGCTTTTTCGGGATCGTCATATACTCCAGACCCCGATAGCTGCTCGTTGATGGAGGTTTGCTGCTCCTCCAGTGCGATAATTTCCTTTTCCAGTTTTCGGACAAGATCCTGCAACTTCCCACGCTCCGCTTTCCCCTTTTCCCTTTCCTGTGAGCGAAGCCTTCGCTTATCTTTAGCACTTAGAGAATTTTGTTCCTGCTGTTTGCTTGCGTGCTGATCCGGGCGGGCATCGCGCAATCCTTCCACCAGTCCAGACTGGGCACTGGCGGATCCGGATTTCCACAGATAGTAATCATAATTTCCGGCATAGTTGGTGATTCTGCCCGCTTCGATTCGGATGGTCCGTTTTCCCAGTTTACGGATAAAATGCAGGTCATGACTGACAAAGACCAAGGTGCCCTGGAAGCCCTCGAGTGCATGAATCAAGGCATCGATACTGGCCATGTCCAGGTGGGTGGTTGGTTCGTCCAGGAGCAGGAGGTTGGGCGGGGCGAGCAGAAGTTTTACCAGGGCAAGACGGCTTTTTTCACCACCGCTTAAAACTTTAACTGGTTTAAAGACATCGTCTCCCCGGAAAAGAAATGCACCAAGAAGATTGCGTGCCTGCTGTTCGGATGCCCCTGTGCTTAGTTGAAGGGATTCATCGAGCACGGTTGTGTGCAGGTTGAGGGTCTCCACCCGTTGCTGGGAAAAATACCCAACAGATACATTGTGGCCCAGTTCGCGTTCACCTGCCTCCAGTGGGACTAGATCGGCCAGAATTTTTAGCAGGGTTGACTTTCCCGCACCATTAGGGCCGACCAGGGAGATTCTCTCAAGCTTTTCGATCTCAAGGTTTAAATCATTGTAGACCAAATGATTGCCATATGCTTGACGGACATCCGACAGTTTGACCACCTTTTGTCCGCTCCTTGTCGGCTGAGGGAATGCAAAGGCAATGGTTGCCTCGCTCCCTTCAGGCGGATCAATTCGTTCCATTTTTTCCAGTAGTTTTATCCGTGCCTGTGCCTGGGATGCCTTGGAGGCTTTGGCACGAAAACGCCGAATGAAATCTTCATGGTGTGCAATTTCACGCTGTTGGTTTTGGTAGGCGGCGAGGTGCTGGGCCCGTCTCTCTTCCCTTTGTACGAGGTAATGATCGAAGTCTCCCTGGTAGCGGTTAATTTTTTGGTTGGAGATTTCCAGGATACCGGTGCATACACCATTGAGGAATTCCCGGTCATGCGAGATCGTTAGTAGGGATCCGGAAAATTTTTGCAACTGGTCCTGGAACCAACCGAGGGTTTCCAAGTCCAAATGATTGGTCGGTTCATCGAGCATCAGGAGGTCCGGATCCATCACCAGTAAGCGGGCAAGATGAGCACGCATGATCCACCCACCACTCAAAGTTTTTGCCGGTTTGTTAAAATCATTCTGCTGGAAGGCAAGCCCAGCCAGAATCTTTTTTGCCCGTGCTTCCAAATTATATCCGTCCAATTCGGCAAAGCGTTCGAGTGTCTGAGCTCTTTCCGGGCAATCATCCGTAGTTGTGCGAAGTGTATAAATAACCTTTTCCAGTTCGTCGGAGATGGCGGTGGCAAGTTCGAGCACAGTTTCATCTCCGGCAGGGGCACTTTCCTGGGGCAGGTAGCCAATGCGGATATTACGCTCCCATTCGATCATTCCCTCATCTTCCTGATTCTTGCCAAGTAGAATGGAAAAGAGCGTGGTTTTTCCCGCACCATTGGCTCCGACCAAGCCCATACGCTCCCCGCGGGCGATCCGCAGAGAGATCTCACGGAAGAGAATTTTCGGTCCGTATCGTTTGCTAAGGTTGGAGAGAGTGAGCATGGGGAGTAGAGAGCAGAAAGGTTTACAGGTATGCAAATTTTGGCAAAGAAAATTGCAGCAAACTAATGTAACAATTGCCACAAACTCGAGCATTAGTTTTGCGGGCGGTGAATAGATTGCTAAATTGGATAGGAATGTCGAATAGCTTGTCCATGGATACTCTTGATCAAAGCTCTGCCGGTAAAATGGCTCAAATTTGGTGGCTGCGTGCTGTTTGCCTCAGCGTGATGGTAATTTTGCTGGTTGGTGGTATTACCCGGTTGACAGGTTCTGGTTTATCGATGGTGGATTGGCGCCCCGTTTCTGGAATCCTTCCTCCCATTGGCGAGCAGGCATGGCTCGATGAATTTTCCCAGTACCAGCAATCCCCCCAGTACAAGCTGGTCAATAAGGGGATGTCACTGGATGAGTTCAAATATATCTTTTTCTGGGAGTATTTACACCGGGTACTAGGCCGGATTGTGGGCCTTATCTGTTTAGCCCCTTATCTATGGTTTCTTCTATGTGGAAAATTGTCGAACTCCCTGAAAAAGAAAGGTGCATTACTGGTTTTTCTGGTTTGTGCACAGGGACTGATGGGATGGTACATGGTAAAAAGTGGGTTGGTGAAAGACCCTGAGGTCAGCCATTTTCGATTGGCTGCTCATTTGAGCCTCGCCTTTGCCATCTTCGGGCTGGCGTGGTGGACTTCGCTCGGTTTGATACCAAATCATTCGGGCAAATCGTCCTTGCCGACCCACAGTTTTAAAAAATGGGCTATTGTTTTGGTTTTCGTTCTAGGTCTGCAAATTGTTTACGGGGCATTCACTTCAGGGATGAAGGCAGGTTATGGGTTTAATACCTATCCGCTGATGGGGGGGGAACTGATGCCGGAGGCTCTTTTTTCGGCCAGTCCTTTTTGGACTAATTTTGTTTCCGATAAATTTTCTGTTCAGTTTATTCACCGCTGGATGGGTACAAGTCTGGCAATTGGCTTGTTATACTTTTGCTGGATTACGCTCAAATCTGGTTGTCTGAATGCCTGGCTTTCGAAATGGACTAAACGAGCCGCCTTTTTTGTAGCCCTTCAATTTGCCCTGGGTGTTGCTACCCTTCTTTACATCAGCGATTACCCGGTCTTTCTTCCCCTTGTTCACCAGTTTACCGCCTTATTTCTTTTCGCATCCTTGCTCGCTCTGATTCAGGGGTATGGATGGGCAGAAGCGAAGGAATAATTAACCAACTTCATGGGTGTGAATGCTTGAGCAGTTCAATACTGCAGTCTCAGAATAGTTTTTTTGTTGAAGAGTCTCTTCTTCAGAAAAGCCGTTTAGTTTACCAGTTGTCTGTGCGGAAGGGCGAGGCAGGTAATCCTTCCTGATTGTAGAGGTTGGCACGGATGGGGCAGATGTAATAGGCGTAGCGGACCGCAACCGGATTTTTTACCTGAGGTGATGATGCCACAACTTGTTTTCCGTCAATAACAGCATCAGCGGGAAACCATTGTTTGTCCGCTCCGGCAATTTCAAACTCGGCAAGCTTGCCATTCGGTAAAGGCTTGGTCGGCTCAGTTCCCTTTTTCTCTCCAATCATTAATCCGCGACCGGTGTAGTTGAATGATAGCCGGATTTTATCTTTTTCGATCTCCTGCTTGGCTAAGAGAGGACCAGATGGAATGAGCTCTTTTTTTCCATAATTCTGGTGAAGCGCCCACTGGGCAAGCCTCCAGCCAACATCCTGTTTATTGCGTGGATGAATATCGCCAGGATTATGGGCGTCTGCTAAGTCAATAATCACCGCCATGCCACTATTGGGAATGTCCAGTGCTTTGAACTGAGCTTCTCTGAGAGGTCCCCAGTTGCTTTTCCATGCGTTAACATCTGTATCTCCTTTTTTGAGTAGGTTTCCATGATCCCAACTACACAATTGGGTCCAGTAAAAGGCTAGGTTTGGGTTTTGAAAAGCTTCCCGCCAACCATTCACCAGGGCATGTTTCTTTTGGTAATAGCTTTCTCCTTCATTACCGTTCGATTCGCCCTGATACCAAATAGCACCCCGCATCGCAAAGGGAGTCAGGGGGTGGACCATAGAGTTATAAATCACAGAGGGCATAGTAGGTTTTACCTCAGTTTCTTGGGTGTAGTCTCTGGATTGATTTGCTTGCTGTACCAGCTGTGGAACGGATCGAAATCCTTGCTCGGTGGTCCAAGGTTCAATGCGGGTCCCTCCCCAGTTCGACCCGATCAGTCCCACAGGTACATTGATCGATTGCTGAATTCTGCGGCCGAAGGCATACCCCACCGCACTAAAACCGGGAATCGATTGAGGAGAACAGATGGCCCATTCGCCCCGACCTTTCCGCTGTGGGATCGGGTGCACGGTGTGCCCCGGTACATTAAACAGGCGGATATTGGGATGATTGGCCGCAGCGATTTCTTCCTGGGCATTGAGCGATTGTTTTACACTCCACTCCATATTGGACTGTCCGGAGCAGAGCCAAACTTCTCCAACTAAAATATTTTCCAGTTTTATTTCATTGGTTCCTTTGACCACAAGGGTGGAGGGGATGAAGGACGCACTAAGCTTATCGAGTTTCACCATCCACTCTCCTTTTTCACTAGTGGTGGTATTTTTCTTCTGCCCGGCAAAACTTACGGATACTTTTTCGCCGGGTTCTCCCCATCCCCAAATCGGCACAGGCAGATCGCGTTGAAGCACCATATTGCTGCTAATCACACTGGGCAGCTCGATAACTGCCCAGGAGAAAGAACAGATGAATAAAGAAAGAAAAGAGAATCCCCAGATTTTTTTCATAAGAGCTAGGAGATAAGTTTCTTCTTTAGTTGAGGCAAAGAGGAAATGGAGGAATGCGAGATATTTTTAGCCTAGGATGGATGATATCGGTAGCGAATCGGGCTTTGGGACACTTTTGTTTCGATGTCCTGAAAAGTTCCGTTTTATATATCAGGTGAATGGATAAAAAAGATATAATCGATTTGCTCGAACGCATCGGGACGATGCTGGAAATAAAAGGAGAAAACCCATTCAAGGTGCGTGCTTATTATTCTGGTGCCCGGACTTTGCAAACCATGGAGGAGGATTTGGGCGAGGTGATTGCAGCGGGTAGGCTGGGGGATATTCCCGGGATAGGCAAAGCCCTGACCGAAAAGATAGAAAATTTATATACCACAGGAGAACTTGAATTTTATGATAAGCTGGTGGCTTCGGTTCCCTCAGGCTTGATGGATCTATTGGAGGTGCCGGGACTGGGAGGTAAGAAAATTAAAGCCCTTCATGAACAACTGGGCATAGACTCGATCGAGTCCCTTACGCAGGCGTGTAATGCCGGAAAAGTTGCTGAACTCAAGGGATTTGGGGAGAAGACACAGGAGAAGATACTTTCCGGTATTAAAAACCGGGAGGCCTATGCCGCCCGTCATTTATGGTGGGACGCGAGAAGGGTGGTGGATGAAATTTTGCCAGAACTTCGTGCTTTGCCCCAAGTGGAGCGGGCAGAGGCAGCGGGCAGTTTTCGCCGGGGTATGGAAACCGTGGGAGATCTGGACTTCATTGTGGCATCCTCGAATCCTGCTCCGATTATGGACTGGTTTACTTCGATGGTTGGAATTGCCGAGGTGACCGCACATGGGGATACCAAGGCAAGTATCCGCTTGGAGGGTGGGATGCAGGCAGATTTAAGAGTGGTGCCGGCAGAGCAGTTTTATTTTGCCCTGCATCATTTCACTGGCTCAAAGGATCATAATGTGAGGATGCGCCAAAAAGCCCTGTCCATGGGATTAAGTTTGAGCGAGTGGGGCTTGCGTCCGGAAGAAGAGAAAGATGCCTCCCGCCAAGCGGGTACCATAGTGGCTGATTCGGAGGAGGATGTTTTCAAGGCTCTGGGGCTTAATTTTGTTCCTCCCGCTCTGCGTGAGGGCATGGGGGAAGTGGAAGCAGCTGAGAAGAATGAACTACCGGATCTTTTACAATACGAGGATTTAAAAGGTTGCTTTCATAATCACACCACAGCATCGGATGGAAGAAATTCCCTCGAAGAAATTGCTGAGGAAGCCGACCGAAGAGGATGGGCTTATCTTGGGATAGCGGATCATTCCAAGGCCAGCTTTCAGGCTAATGGATTGGATGGAGAGAGATTGTTGAAACAAGTCTCTGCCATCCATGAACTAAACGAAGGTGGAATGTTTCAGGCACATTTATTTTCCGGTTCGGAAGTAGATATTTTATCGGGTGGACGACTTGATTTTGAGGATAGTATTCTGGAGCAGCTCGATTATGTGGTGGCCTCGGTGCACAATGGATTAAGCCAGGATGAGGAAACCATGACCGATCGATTGATCCGGGCCATTGAGCACCCTGCGGTCACCATGATTGGACACCTGAGTGGAAGGCTGCTGCTGCGAAGGGAGGCAAGTAAGATGAAGATCCAGAAAATCATCGATGCTGCACTGGCTAATGAAACCATTCTTGAGCTGAATGCCAACCCTATGCGCCTGGATATGGACTGGAGGCACTGGCGCCGGGCGGCCGAAAAAGGACTGGTGTGCTGTATCAACCCAGATGCTCACGCCCTTCATCATTTTGATTATCAGCTGGCGGGTGTAAATGCCGCCCGCAAGGGGTGGTTGACTAAGGAAAATGTATTCAATACCCGCCCCTTGTCTGAGATTAAAAATTATCTCGGGAAAAGCTAAGGTTTTCGCAGCGTTACATTCGCTATGGCTCTGCTAACCTATCGTAACCTGTCCGTTTCTTATGGCGGACCCATGCTTTTGGACGATACGGGTATTACCATCGATAAAAAGGAGCGAATCTGTCTCCTGGGCAGAAACGGCGAAGGGAAGAGCACTTTGCTGCGAATTCTTGCGGGGCAGGTAAATGCGGATAAGGGAGAGTTTGAGAGGCTGCCAGATTTGCGGATAGCTAAGCTGGATCAGGAAATACCGGTTGATATTACGGGCACGGTTTTCGAAGTGGTTTCCCAAGGGCTTGGAGAAAAAGGGGATTTATTAAGGAAGTACAACACCGCAGTTCGAAAATTGGCAGAAAACCCCCAGGATGAAACATGCAGTTCCTTGTTGGACCAACTGCAAGAACAATTAGATCAGACGGACGGGTGGGACCTTGATCACCAGGTGGCTTCGGTGATTGATCGGGTGGGTTTAAAATCAGAGGAATTATTTGAGTCGCAGTCCGGGGGCAATAAAAGCCGGGCAATGCTGGCACGGGCACTGGTTGCTGAACCTCATTTGTTGATTCTCGATGAACCGACCAATCATTTGGATTTTGCAGGCATTCGCTGGCTGGAAGAGTTTTTGAAAAAATCGGACTTGGCGGTTGTTTTTGTATCCCATGACCGGGCTTTTTTAAAATCCGTTGCTACCAGGATTATTGAACTGGACCGGGGTAAGTTGACCTCCTGGACCTGTGGATATGAAAAGTTCTTGGAACGCCGGGCAGAGGTGCTTGCTGCCGAACAAAAAAATCAGGCGGTGTTTGATAAGAAACTTGCCGAGGAAGAGGTGTGGATAAGAAAGGGAATACAGGCCCGCAGGACGAGGAATGAGGGCCGGGTGCGTGCCTTGTTTAAGATGAGGGAGGAGCGTGCCGTCCGCAGAGATTTACAGGGAAGGGCAAACCTATCGTCACATGATGGACAAACTTCCGGCCGCAAAGTGATCGCAGTGAAAGAACTTTCCTATTCCTGGGATAAACTCCCTATTATCTCAAATTTTTCGACCACGGTCTGGCGGGGGGATAAGATCGGTGTGGTCGGGCTGAACGGCTCGGGCAAATCGACCCTGCTTCAATTGCTCCTTAAACAACTGGAGCCGCAATCCGGAAGGGTGGAGCATGGAACGAAACTGGAAATTGCCTATTTTGATCAGTTGAAGGGGCAGATCCGGGAAGACTGGTCGGTCGCGGAGAATGTGGCACCGAATGGAGATTTTGTGGAACTGAACGGGGAACGAAAGCACATTCTCTCCTACCTGCGGGACTTTCTCTTTTTACCTGAAGCCGCCCGGGCACCCGCCCGAATGCTATCGGGGGGGGAGCGTGCCCGTCTACTTCTTGCCAAATTATTTGTACAGCCTGCAAATTTACTGGTGATGGATGAGCCGACCAACGATCTGGATATCGAGACCATCGAATTGCTGGAGGAAAGATTGCTCGAATATACCGGCACCCTCTTGTTGGTCAGTCATGATCGTGACTTTTTGGATCAGGTGGTAACGGCAACCCTGGTGCTGGACGGAAAAGGCGGGGTGACTGAATATGCCGGTGGATGCTCCGATTGGATGAATCGAATGACCGGTTCATCTGCCTCAAAGTCAAACCGGGACATTGCGTCGGGTGCCTCTCAACAACCTGAGCCAAAGAAGCGAAAGCTCTTAAACAAAGAGCGGGAAGCCCTGAAGAATTTACCTGGAATAATCGAACAGATGGAGGCGGAAAGAAACCGCATCGCCCAAGCCATGCAGGATCCTGACTATTACCGGAACCCCAAAAATGATCCAATGAAAGACCAGGCAGAGCTTGAGCGATTGGAGTTAGAGGTATCCCAATCCTATGAACGGTGGGAGGAATTGGAAGCACTCAGCTAGACACAGATCAAAAAAGTTAATTTATGAATCGTTCCCAATCCTTAATTTCTGCCACTCAAAAACTCTCACACGAAGTAAGTGGGATGAAATTCTCATCTCCCACTTCTTATGTTTACAATCCTTTGGATTATGCCTGGAAAATTCATCAAGCGTACTTGGAGCTTGCCGGCAAAACCAAAAAGAAGGTCGTTTTTTTGGGAATGAACCCGGGCCCCTTTGGTATGGCCCAGACGGGCGTACCCTTTGGCGAAATTCCAGCAGTGCGTGACTGGATGGGTTTGCGGGGAAAAGTAGGTAAGCCCGATCTTGAGCATGCAAAGCGCCCGGTTGAGGGGCTTGACTGCCAGAAAAGCGAAGTGAGCGGGAAGCGGTTATGGGGATTGTTTGCCGAGCGTTTTGAATCGGCCGAAGCCTTTTTTAAGGATCACTTTGTGGCCAATTATTGCCCTCTTGTATTTATGGAGGATACGGGACGAAACCGCACCCCGGACAAGTTACCGGCAGATGAACGGAAAGAACTGGAAAAAGTATGTGATGGCCATCTGCGGGAAATGGTGGAAATTTTGGAACCCGATTGGTTGGTCGGGGTAGGAGGATTCGCTAGGAAACGGGCAGAAGAGGCTTTGGTTGCTATGGACATAAAAATCGGAACGATTCTGCACCCCAGCCCTGCCAGCCCTGCTGCGAATCGGGGTTGGGCGGAGGCTGCCACCAAGCAAATGCTTGATCAAAAGATTTGGTAATAAA
>ERZ807291.4654-NODE-4654-length-17952-cov-5.707772_pt1 | contig 17952 bp, 14 predicted proteins | sample MGYA00521257_ERZ807291 | MGnify/ENA primary metagenome ERZ807291 (study PRJEB31413, sample SAMN03169783) | marine metagenome | biome: Marine; feature: Water; material: Subsurface seawater | place: North Sea | collected 2011-04-28 | depth 1 m m ... | reverse complement strand
ACAACATGCGCCGTTGTACCTGTCGTTTCCTCTTGCGCTGACACCTCCAAGAGGCCATCGGCATCAACCTGAAAAGTCACGCGAAGCCGAGCCGCACCAGCGACCATGGGCGGAATACCTTTTAGCTCAAAACGAGCCAGTGAGCGGCAATTGTGCACCTGCTCGCGCTCGCCTTGCACTACGTGCACATCCAGACCGGTCTGTCCGTCTCGCGCCGTGGTGAACTCCTGAGCCCGCGTAACCGGAATCGTCGTATTACGAGGTACGATACGCTCAACGAGTCCACCGAACGTTTCAACGCCAAGCGACAGGGGCGTCACATCAAGCAATAGGACATCCTCGTCACTGCGATTGCCCACCAAAATATCGGCTTGGCGCGCTGCGCCCATGGCAACTACTTGATCAGGGTCTAAACTACAAAGGGGTTCATTCGCGAATAGAGCGCCAACCACCTCTTTGATGATCGGCATCCGAGTTGAACCCCCCACCAAAATAATATCGTCGATTACATCTGCACCTGCATCCAAAACGCACTGACGACAAGCATCAAGAGTCCGATTAACTAGATCGGCATTGACGGCATTGAACTGCTTTCGAGTAAGCTCCGCATCAGCGGGCGCCTCGGGAATGACATCGGTCAGATTGACCAACACACATTCATTTTCAGTCAGTGACTCTTTCACGCGCCGAGCTGCCGCCAGCAGTCTGCGTCGCGCACTGCTGTCGGAAACGCTTAATTGGTATTGAGAAACAAAATAGTCTGCCAAATTTTTATCGAAATCATCGCCGCCGAGAGCGCTGTCGCCGCCGGTAGCAAGCACCTCAAAAACGCCCTTGTGTAAACGCAGGACGGAGATATCAAATGTTCCACCGCCTAAGTCATAAACGGCGATAGTTCGGTCATCCGTATCGAGATCAGACGCTGCACTATCAAGTCCGTAGGCGACGGCTGCAGCCGTGGGTTCATTCAATAACCGCAATACTTTTAAGCCCGCGAACTCGGCAGCTTGGCGTGTCGCTTGGCGCTGAGCGTCATCAAAATAGGCGGGGACAGTAATGACAACGCCATCGATATCCTCATCGAGCGCGGCGACAGCGCGGGCCTTTAAGGCGCGCAGAATATCCGCTGAAACTTCGACAGGAGTCTTGGCACCCGCTGACGTCGCAAAGGCAAGAACATCGCCCTCGGCAAAATCGATATGGCTCGCATCATCAATATCGATTCGTGCTCGACCCATAAAACGCTTCGCGGAAGCTACGTTATCAGCTTGATCCGCATCCATATGCTCAAGCGCCGCAAAACCCACAACAGTATCTTCTGGGGTGTAGTGAACAACGGAAGGCAGCGTGCCGCGACCTTGCGCATCGGTAAACACGGTAAGCTGGCCGCCGTTATAGTGCGATACCAAGCTGTTAGTAGTACCCAGATCAATGCCCAACCCCACCTTTCGACGTCGAATGACTGGGGCTGAAGCACCAGGTTCAGCTATTTGTAAGAGGGCCATGGTATGTCCTACTGGCTATTTTTGCGGCGCTCAACTTCCTCGCGCAATTTTTTGAGGTAGAGCAAGTGAACCCAAGCCGTCCCTGCCCGGTCGAACTCACCCTGAGCGTAGGCATCCCGAAAGATACCAACCTGACTATCGAACAGCTGACGGGATTCAGCGGACAGTTGATTGTGCGCGTCACTTTGGCCGAGCGGTATAGATTGGAGCTGCTCACGCAACTCCATTTGCTGCATTAAAAACTCGCCGGAGGGGGCTTGCTTTTCGAGTGCTTGTAGATCGAAACCCTCACACTGCAGCAGAAAACCTGCACGACTTGTGGGATCGCTAAGAACCTGAAAACCTGCATTGATATCTGCCGACATTTGGGCCGCTACACGACGATCGGTATCGGAGCCGTCACTGAAGCGATCGGGGTGAAATTGCTGCTGAAGCGTTCGATAGCGAGTGCCCAAATCTTTTACATCAAGATCAAAGCCAGTCGGAATGCGAAACAAGTCAAAGTAATTTCGCGCCCTTCTGCCTTCCATACCCTCGGATACCGTCATCACTTAAACTGTAAAACTCTCACCGCAACCACATTCGCCATTGACGTTGGGGTTCTTAAATTCCAAGCCTTGATTGAGCCCTTCCTGAGCAAAATCCACAACCGTGCCATCGAGATAGACCAAACTCTTGGGGTCAACAAACAGTTTGATACCAAACCCTTCGAAAACCTGATCTTCACTCTCTGGCTGATCGACAAACTCCAACACATAAGCGAGACCCGAACATCCGGAGGTCTTAACGCCTATTCGAATACCCTCACCGTGTCCTCGAGAAGCCAACTGCCCGCTGACGTGCTTGGCCGCTGACTCTGTCACGCTGATAGCCATTACTGTCCCTGCTTATCGCGGTAGTTCTTCACTGCTGCTTTAATAGCGTCTTCGGCCAGTACAGAGCAGTGTATTTTGACGGGAGGCAACGAAAGCTCTTGCGCTATTTCCGTGTTCTTTATTGACGCAGCCTCATCGACACTCTTGCCTTTAACCCACTCGGTCAGCAATGAGCTCGACGCAATTGCACTGCCGCAACCATAGGTCTTAAATTTTGCATCCTCGATGACGCCTTGATCATTTACTTTAATCTGTAAACGCATCACGTCACCACATGCAGGCGCCCCCACCATACCGGTACCAACACCTGCATCGCTGTCGTCAAGTTTGCCGACATTCCGCGGATTCTCGTAGTGGTCAATTACCTTATCACTGTAAGCCATACCTACCTCCAAAGCACGCGACCATCGCGCGCATTAACTAGTTTGAATTAGTGTGCCGACCACTCAATCGAACTGATATCTACGCCATCTTGGTACATATCCCACAAGGGCGACAATTCACGTAGTTTCTCAACTGCACGGCGGACTTGATCGATCGCATGATCGACCTCTGCCTCGGTAGTAAAACGACCGAAGCTGAATCGCAACGAACTGTGTGCAAGCTCATCGTTAAGACCGAGCGCACGCAACACATAAGAAGGCTCTAAACTAGCTGAAGTGCATGCAGAACCGCTTGAGATCGCCAAATCTCGCAAAGACATGATCAAAGATTCGCCTTCGACGAACGCAAAACTCACATTGAGCGCACCTGGCAAACGTTGCTGTTCATCGCCGTTGATATGAACTTCTGCCATATCTTTAACGCCATCCCAAAAGCGCTGACGAAGAGCGGTCAAGCGAACAGCTTCCTGCCCTATTTCCTCTTGAGCGATTCGCGCAGCCTCGCCCATTCCAACTATTTGATGAGTAGCGAGCGTACCCGATCGCATACCACGCTCATGACCACCGCCATGGGTTTGCGCTTCGATACGAACCCGCGGCTTACGTCGAACATAAAGTGCACCAACACCCTTCGGACCATACATCTTGTGTGCAGACATCGACAATAAATCAACCTTCATCGTGGCCATGTCTAAAGGCATCTTGCCAGCGCTTTGTGCCGCGTCAACGTGATACAACACGCCGCTCTCTCGACATACTTCACCGATCGCCGCAATGTCGTTAACTACACCGATTTCGTTGTTAGCATGCATTATGCTCACTAACACAGTGTCTTCACGAATCGCGTCGCGAACCATTTCAGGCGTTGTTAGTCCTTTATCATTCGGATCAAGATAAGTTATCTCGTAACCCTCTCGCTCCAACTGCCGACACGTATCTAGCACTGCTTTGTGCTCGATCTTAGAGGTAATAATGTGCTTACCCTTCTTGCTGTAAAAATGAGCGACGCCCTTTATCGCGAGGTTGTCGGACTCGGTGGCACCCGACGTCCATACAATTTCGCGCGGGTCAGCGCCAATTAAATCGGCAACATGATTGCGCGCATTCTCCACGGCCTCTTCTGCCTTCCAGCCAAAGACATGTGAGCGAGAGGCGGGGTTACCAAAAGTACCCTCGATGGACAGGCAATTGGTCATAGCCTCAACCACACGCGGATCCACAGGCGTAGTCGCCAGGTAATCAAAATAAATAGGTGTTTTCACTGTTGCGTTCATATTAATGAACTCCAAAAAGATAATTCCATAACAACTTCGATTAGCGAAGCACCAAACGTTGAATATTGTCAGCCGAGTCGCGGTGCTGAACACCTGCCATTTCTCGCGCTCTGTTACGTGCTACGAGCTCTGCGAGACTGATAGCGTTGAGAAATTCATGTATTTGCTCGCTCAAATCCTGCCACAGATGATGAGTCAGGCAGGTTTCTCCGTTATAGCAGTCGCCCTTACCATTACAGTTAGTGACGTCTACCGATTCGTCTACTGCATCGATGATCTCCGCGACAAAAATGCCGTCGCAGCTGCGAGCAAGCCGATAACCGCCACCGGGACCGCGAACGCTGGACACTAGCCCACCACGCCGCAGTTTAGCGAATAGCTGTTCTAAATAGGACAGTGAAATCTCCTGACGGCCGGATATATCCGCCAAAGAAATCGGGCGTTCCTCACCGTGAATCGCCAAATCCAGCATTGCTGTCACTGCATACCGGCCACGCGTCGTTAATTTCATAGTCCGCCCTCTTTTCTCCCCGACAGTATGGCAAAACCTACTAAATTACTCAAGTAAAAGGCCTAGTAAATTAGTAGGTTTTTAATGTGGCCTTTAAGCCACGTTTACGCTTTGTTGTTAACGCATTTTTCTAGCCACGCTCCTTGAGGCGCTTTTGAGTCTCAGAGAGCATGCCACGCAAAATGTTAAGCTCCATCTCATCGAGACGGACACGATTGAACAGCCTGCGCAAGCGACGCATAAGCTGCCTAGGCGCCTGCGGATCGAGGAACTCGATATCAATTAATGTCTCCTCTAAATGCGTATAAAAGCGCGTCATATCCGCGGTTGTGGCAAACGGCGTATCCCAATTAGCATCTTGCTCTGCAGGGATGCTGTCACCTAACTCCGTCATGCGTATTTCATAAGTCAAAATTTGCACGGCCATCGCGAGATTAAGCGACGGATAAGCATCATGAGTGGGGATATGACAATGCAAATTACACAGCTGCAACTCTTCGTTAAGGAGTCCCCGATCCTCTCGACCAAAGAGAATGGCGACGCTTTCACCCGCTCGGGCCTGATTTACGATGCGCTCTCCGCAATGACGTGCATCTTGCACAGGCCAAGGGATTCTTCGCTCTCGCGCACTGGTACCAACCACAAACTGCGCATCAGCAATCGCTTCTTCCACCGTTTCCACGACTCGCGCATTCTGCAGAACATCGATTGCGGATGCTGCGCGCCATTCAGCTTCGGGGGCGGGAAATGTCCTTGGTTTAACCAAGGTAAGGCGTGTTAAACCCATATTTTTCATCGCCCTGGCGACACCCCCAATGTTACCGGCGTGTGTCGTATGTACGAGAACTACTTGAATATTATTCGGATCCATTGGTGCGCCTAAGAAAATTTGGTGGCGAAGTGTAACAAAAGCCCGTTATGTGATCTGCTTTAGCCTGCTATGATGCGCGCCCTCATAAGGTCCTATATTGCATGGGCCATTGACACGTTTTCGTAATACAGATGCCTGCTAAGGAGAAACCCATGGAGCCGATGACTACGATAGCCCTTCGTGCCGCAAGAAAAGCCGGGGACTTAATCGTTCGAGCTTCAGACGAACTGGATCGAGTCGGACACCAAGCTAAAGGGGCGGCAGACTTTGTCACGGAAGTTGACATTGCCTCCGAGCAGGAAATTCTTTACCACCTGCAGAAAGCGTATCCTGACCACGCATTTCACTGCGAGGAAAGTGGGTTAACTGGCAGCCCAGATGCACAGTACACCTGGTTAATTGACCCGCTCGATGGCACCTCAAATTTCATGCGCGGAATTCCACATTATTGCGTATCACTAGCCTGCCTAAAAGATGGCAAATTAGAGCACGCCGTTATTGTAGATCCAGTACGACGCGAGGAGTTTATTGCATCAAGAGGTCGTGGCGCACAGGTCAACGGGCACCGCGTTCGGGTCAGTAATGCCACTGAACTTCGAGAATCACTTCTCGGAACAGGAATACCATTTTTAGGTCACGAACAGGAAAAGCTGCCCGCGTATGCCGAAACGATGAGCACCCTAGCTGGCCAATCGATGGGTATACGTCGCGCGGGCGCCGCAGCCCTCGACCTCGCTTATGTGGCAGCTGGTCGTCTCGATGCGTTCTGGGAAATCGGCCTCAAACCGTGGGATATTGCCGCTGGAGCGCTGCTTATCAAAGAAGCGGGCGGACTCATCTCGGACTTCAATGGCGCAGAGAACTACTTAAGCAGTGGCAATGTGGTCTGTGGCGCACCAAAGATATTCAAGCAGGTGCTACAAACTGTGGGACCTAAGCTCAGCTGATCAAGGCTGAGCTTCGTCTGACTCAAGACCTTCCTTCACCGGGATGGCGACGTCTTCTTTCGAAACGCCCATCGCAAGCAACGTGGTTGCGGAAACATATATAGACGAGTAAGTACCAATAGCGACACCGACCAGCAGCGCAAGCGCGAAGCCGTGAATCATCTCTCCGCCGAATAAGGCTAGCGCCAAAAGCACCAGCAGCGTGGTTAGAGACGTCACTAGCGTCCGGCCAAGCGTTTCCGTCAGGGACACGTTAATGGCTTCGACCGTACTCACACGTCGGAGCTTCCTGAAGTTCTCTCGAATGCGGTCAGCAACTACAATGGTATCGTTTAGGGAATAACCAATCACCGCAAGCACCGCCGCAAGCACTGTGAGGTCAAACTCAATACCCGTCAGTGAAAAGAAGCCCAGAACGAAGAATACGTCGTGAATCAAAGCGACAACCGCGCCTACAGCAAACTTAAACTGAAACCGAAAGCCGACGTAAAGCATCACCAGACCGAGCGCCAGCAGCATTGCTAGCCCGCCCTGCTCGCGCAGTTCATCGCCCACTTGCGGCCCCACAAACTCGATGCGCCTGAGCTCCACATCAACTGGCGAAGCGGCTCGCAATATGTCGACCATCGCCACGCCTTCATCGTCACTAAAGCCCTGAGGCAGTCTGACGAGAACGTCTCGGTCAGTACCAAAACTCACGACCACCGCACCTTGATAACCACTCTGATCGAGAGTTGAGCGAATAACGTTTAAATCAGCGCTATCGGCGTACTCGACTTCAACCAATGTTCCCCCGGTGAAATCCAAGCCCCAATTGAGTTGTTTCACGGTAAGAGAGCCAACAGCAATGGACATGGCTATTGCGGAGAAAATGGCAGCCGCAAAGCGCCACTTCATAAACGGTAAAATATTCATGCACCACTCCCATCAATCGGCTTGGGTAATTTCCCAATGGACAGGCTATCGACACGGCGGCCGCCATATATAAGGTTAATGAGGGCTCGAGTGCCCATAATGGCGGTAAACATTGAGGTCAGAATACCCAGCGATAATGTCACCGCAAAGCCTTTGATGGGTCCAGTGCCCACGGCATACAAGATGACGGCAACAATTAGCGTTGTGATATTGGCATCAAGAATGGTCGCGACGGCCCGCTCAAAACCGGCGTGAATAGCCATTTGTGGTGACATGCGATTTGCCAATTCCTCTCTAATGCGAGCAAAAATCAGCACGTTTGCATCCACCGCCATACCCACTGTCAATACGATACCTGCAATACCGGGCAGGGTCAGAGTGGCGCCCAATAAAGACATAAATGCGACTAACAACACCAAGTTCACAGTCAGCGCTATCACGGCAGCCGCACCGAAAACGCGGTAATACAGCACCATAAATAGCACAACAAGCGACAGCCCTATCTGCACTGACTTTACGCCGAGCGCAATATTCTCGGCCCCCAAAGAAGGGCCCACGGTACGCTCTTCCACAAAGGTAATCGGTGCCGCAAGTGCGCCTGCGCGCAGCATCAAAGCGAGCTCTGACGACTCCCCGGGGCTATCAAGGCCAGTAATTTGGAATTGGGCACCCAGTGATGACTGAATAACCGGCGCAGTCAGTAACTTCTTTTCATCGTAAGGGACACGAATCGCAATCTCCTCGCCCGCCTCGTTCTGCTCATAGCGGGTGCGGTACTTGCGCTCGATAAACAGAACCCCCATACGACGTTTAATGTTATCTCTGGTGGCTCGGGACATGAGCATACCGCCTTCACTGTCCAAGCTGATCGAGACGTTGGGCTGCCCATTCTGATCAAAACCTGCGTTGGCACCAGACACTCGCTCGCCGCTAATAATAACGTCGCGCTCTAGCCACTCAGTCGCGCCGGCACGGTCTTCACCCCTGTATTCGTAACGCTGCCGCTCTGTGACTGGCGCGCTCGTTTCGGCGACCAATCGGAATTCTAGATTAGCCACCTTCCCAAGAATACGCTTAGCTTCAGCGGTGTCCTGAATACCAGGCAGCTCTACAACAATGCGATTAGAACCTTGACGCTGCACCAGCGGCTCAGAAACACCGAGTTCGTTTACACGGTTACGGATGGTCGTTAAATTCTGTGACACCGCGTAGTCAACTACTTCGGCGATTGTTTGGTCAGTGACCTCCGCGTAGAGCAACCAATCGTCATCTTCCTCGACACGATCGAGAAATAATTCGGGGTACAGCTCATAGACCGCCCTGCGTGCTGCCTCGCGCGACTCTTCATCTCTAAATCTGAGCGCAACTCGACGCCCGTTAAGAGTCACCATGCCCCGTATACGCTGCTCACGCAGGCTGCGCTTAATACCCGCCTCATACATTTCGACACGCCGCTCGGTCGCAGCTTTCACGTCGACTTCGAGCTTAAAGTGCACACCGCCAGAAAGATCGAGTCCTAACTTCATTGGCGTCGCGCGGCCTTTAAGAAGCCAGTCGGGTGTTGTCGGTGCGAGATTCAACGCGACAATAAATTCATCACCTAGGGCCCGACTAACAACCGTTTGCGCTCTCAGCTGAGCGTCGCGGTCTTGGAGTCTAAGCAGAGCGGTCTTACCACCGTCCTGTAATTCCTCGCCAAAAAATGCGATGCCTTTTTCTTCAAGTGCGCTCTCTGCGCGCTTGAGAATTTCGTCGGATATTGCCTGTGAGCCCGAGGCACCGCCAATTTGTAGTGCGGGATCTGGGGTATAAAGATTTGGCATCGCGTAATAAAAGCCAAAAACCACGGCTGCCACGATTATGAGATTTTTCCAAACTGGATAACGATTGAGCATTCAGGACTCGTTGCTTAAGGGCCTCTTTTCGACCATTGCAAATAAGAGGCGTGAAAATTTAGGCCGGCGCGAAGTTTAGCCGCTGAGGAGGCGCTTTGACAGCCCTACTCCGGCAGGAATTAGCCAAGCCAAACCCGCGCATTTCGAAATAGGCGCATCCATCCGGAATCTTCCTGCCAATCTGGAGGAGACCACGAGAGCTGGGACGCCCGATACACCCGCTCTGGATGAGGCATCATTATTGTTACCCTGCCGTCATCGCTAGACAAACCTGCGATACCGTTAGGCGATCCGTTAGGGTTAGCGGGATATCGCTTGGCAACATGAAGCGCGTTATCGATATAACGCATGGCAACAGTACCCGACTGATCAGCTTTTAACAGCGCATTGTCTGACGAAAATTGGGCCCGACCTTCTCCGTGAGCTACTACAATGGGCAAGTGGGATCCTGCCATACCTGCCATCATAATCGAAGGGCTAGGCTCTACCCGAACCAATGTCAGCCTCGCCTCGTACTGCTCGGACGTATTGCGCGCAAATCGAGGCCAGTGCTCGGTTCCGGGAATAAGCTCCTGAAGTGCCGAGAGCATCTGACAGCCATTGCAAACGCCCAAAGTAAACGTGTCCGGGCGGTTGAAATAGGCAGCAAACTCACTGCGCACGGTATCGTGAAACAAAATGCTTTTCGCCCAGCCTTCGCCCGCTCCCAGAACGTCGCCATACGAGAAGCCTCCGCAGGCAGCAAGACCGTGAAAATCTGACAGCTTCACCGCACCAGAAAGCAGATCACTCATGTGAACATCTACGGCAGTGAAACCCGCCTTATCGAACGCAGCAGCCATCTCCAACTGACCGTTGACGCCTTGCTCACGTAAAATTGCGACTCGAGGTTTCACACCTGTAGCGATCATAGGTGCCGCCACATTTTCATCACAGTTGAAGGTCAACTGCGCCGATAAACCGTTGTCCTTCTCAGCAAGTAGCGCGAACTCTTGATCCGCGCATTCCTCGTTGTCACGTATGCGAGCGATACCATGACTAACCCGCGACCACATTTGCTGCAAAACGCCACGGCGGCTATCAACCAGCTCAAACTTCGGACTGTTAACGACGATACGCTCATCAAGGCGAGGTTTTGCAACAACGGTGACACAGTCACCCAAACCAAAAGACTGTGCGAGTGCCTCAACCGTATGCTGATCGTTATCAGCAATTTGAATCACCACACCGACCTCTTCAGAAAAGAGCGCTGCAATCGCCTCGGCACCATCACAGCTGAGATCGATATTAAGACCACAGCGCGCCGCAAAAGCCATCTCTAACAGCGACACCAACAAGCCGCCATCGGAGCGATCGTGATACGCCAACAGTAAATTTTGTGACCGACAGGCGGTAATGAATTCAAACAGTGCTTTGAGGTCGGTGGCATTAACGTCGGGGACTTCGCTACCGACTTTGCCCCAGCATTGCGCGAGAACTGACCCACCTAGCCGATTATGTCCACGGCCAAGATCAATAAGCATTAACTGAGTTTCTTCATCGCGCTTTAATTCAGGCGTCAGCGTTTCGCGAACATCGCCGACCGGCGCAAAGGCGGAGACCACCAGTGAGACCGGTGCAGTAACGACTTTCTCTTCACCATCATCTTGCCACGCAGTGCGCATAGACATCGAGTCTTTACCAACGGGCACTGTGATACCGAGAGCGGGACAGAACTCCATACCCACTGTGCGAACAGTATCGTAGAGCACCGCATCGTTGTCGTCATGCCCCGCGGCACACATCCAGTTAGCAGACAAGCGAATATCAGACAGTGCGGCTACGGGTGCAGCTAAAATATTAGTCACGGCTTCAGCAATCGCAATGCGTGCAGATGCCGGGCCATCGAGCACCGCAAGAGGAGTTCGCTCCCCCATGCTCATGGCCTCGCCCAAATGAGAATCGAGGGATACGGTAGTCACGGCGCAATCTGCAACCGGCACCTGCCAAGGCCCCACCATTTGATCCCGCGCAACCATGCCTGTCACTGAACGATCACCAATGGTGATCAAAAAGCTCTTGCTTCCGACAGCTGGGAACGTCAGGACTCGCTCCACACAATCACTAATGGGTAAATCGGATGAAAAGTCGTCTATCGGTGGCAGCGCACGAGTTGCCGTACGATGCATTTTTGGTGCTTTGCCAAACAATAATGACATGGGCACATCAACCGGCTTATTGTCGAATTGACTGTCTAAGAGGGATAAGTGCTGCTCCTCTGTGGCCTCGCCAACCACCGCATAAGGACAACGCTCACGTCGACAAATAGCGACAAAAACATCTAAATCTTCAGGCTCGACGGCCATCACATAACGCTCTTGCGATTCGTTACACCAAATCTCAAGCGGGCTCATACCAGGCTCGTCGCTAAGAATACTGCGCAACGCGAATCGACCACCTCGCCCTCCGTCTTTCACAAGTTCTGGCAGTGCATTGCTCAACCCGCCTGCACCAACGTCATGAATAAACGCAATAGGATTGTCAGATCCCAGAGCCCAGCAACGATCGATAACCTCTTGGCAGCGGCGTTCAATCTCCGGATTCTGGCGTTGCACGGAAGCAAAATCTAAGTCCTCGGCGCTGTCTCCGCTAGCCATTGATGATGCGGCACCTCCGCCGAGACCGATGAGCATTGCGGGGCCACCCAGGACAATCAGCTTTGCTCCAGGTCTGAACTCACCCTTTTCTACATGCTCTTCTCGAATGTTGCCGTAGCCACCAGCAATCATTATCGGCTTGTGGTATCCCCGGACTCCTCCCGTCGTGTACTGCTCATAACTACGGAAATAACCCGCAAGATTAGGCCGCCCAAACTCATTGTTAAAAGCAGCTGCACCAATAGGGCCATCAATCATAATTTGTAGGGGTGAAACGATGCGGTCAGGCTTGCCATGATCGATCAACCACGGTTGATCAACACCTGGAATGGTTAGGTGAGATACCGAGAAGCCAACTAATCCTGCTTTTGGCCTCGAGCCTCGCCCTACAGCACCCTCATCCCGAATTTCTCCACCGGATCCTGTGCCTGCACCTGCGAACGGTGCTATCGCTGTTGGATGATTGTGGGTTTCAACCTTCATCAACAAGTGAATAGGCTCTTGATGGTACCGATACTCGGCGCTCGTGGGTTCAGGATAGAGACGACCCGCCGTGTGACTCGCCACTACCGCAGCATTATCTGAATAGGCCGACAGCACACCCTCACCACCTTGCGCATAAGTATTTCGAATCATGCCAAACAGCGAATGCTCACAATCTGCGCCGTCCAACGTCCAGCTGGCATTAAAAATCTTATGGCGACAGTGCTCAGAATTCGCCTGCGCAAACATCATCAACTCGACATCGGAGGGATCTCGACCCAACTGAGTAAAGGCATCGACGAGGTAATCGATTTCATCATCCGCCAGAGCGAGCCCCAACTTCGTGTTCGCATCGGCCAACGCATTGCGCCCACCCGCCAAAACTCCAACGGTACTGAAACTGTCCGCTTGCCGATGGGCGAACAATGCTTCGAGTTGGTCATTGTGGCCCAGGACAGACTCAACCATTCGATCGTGAAGAAGCTTATCAACGGCTGCCAATTGCTCAGATGACAAACCTGACAGACCCGCGATCACGTAACGTACACCACGCTCAATGCGCGTCACAGACGAGAAGCCACAATTGTGGGCAATGTCAGTGGCCTTCGATGCCCAGGGCGAAATCGTTCCCAAGCGCGGAACGACAATACGCGAAGCTTCACTGCTTAGGGATTCTTGGACAATCTGGGCAGTACCCGGCGCCAGGAGACGACCCAAGCGGTCTAAATCAACGTCGGGAGCTGCCTCAACCGCGTAAAAGTAATTAGCGCCAGTCAGTACAAGAGTTTCACTGACACCGGTCAGCTGTCTTTGCAGTGTTAAAAAACGAGGTGAACTGAGGGCTGCGTGTCCTGGTAGAAGAAACATGTATAAAGTCCCGGAATTGGAACCGGTAGTATACCTGCCAGAACGCCGAGGCTACAGCGGTGCAAGCCACAGAAAAGCCGGTAAACTGTGTAAATGTTAAAACGTCTGACAAAAAATATAGCTGCCTTCGCCTTCTGCGCCGTCCTCATAGGCTGCAGCCAGGAAATGGCGTTTGATCAGCTGTCGCCTGGGGATGAATTGATCGTTGTAACTCGCAATAGCCCGACCACCTATTTCTTCGACGGTGACGAGGCCACGGGATTCGAGTACGAGTTGGTCAAGCAGTATGCTGAGACACGCGACCTGTCACTCAGAGTAAAAGTTGCCTTCACACTCGAAGAGCTAATCGGCATGCTAGGAGATGGTGAAGGCCATATCGCTGCTGCAGGACTGACATTAACATCAGAGCGCGACAGTCAATTCCTCGCAACAAATAGTTACCTCACCCAGCAACCGTTGGTAGTTTATAAAAGCGGCATGTTGCGACCTCGTACGCTTGCGAATCTGCAGAACAGAGATATCGTCGCCCTCGCCGGAAGCAGTCATGTAGAACTGCTCACAGAGATAAAAACGGAGTTTCCTGATTTAAGATGGCGTGAAATTCGAGCCGCAGATACACTCGAATTAATGCAACAAGTTACCGAAGAAAAAGCTGAGTTAGCCATCATCGATTCCGTCGAGTTTCGTATTCAGCAGCGCCTCTTTCCACGTCTAGTGACCGCAATGGAGTTAGATGGCGAAGATGGCATCGTTTGGTACCTGCCTGACAAACCCGGCGCGAGAACCCTTCTGGAAGACATTAATGGATTTCTGGCGCAGGCGACGGAAAATGGCACTCTTGAGGCGCTTAAAGAAAGGCACTTCGGCAGCATTGAATTTGCATCTCGGATTAGCTCATTCACATTCCAACGCAAGGTGCGATCAGAACTACCACAGTGGCAAGCACTCATTGAGGAGGTAGCGAGCGAGTATCAGCTTGACTGGCGATTATTGGCTGCCGTTTCCTACCAAGAATCACATTGGAACCCAAAGGCCAAGTCTCCAACTGGGGTTCGAGGCATGATGATGATTACTCAAAACACCGCCAAAGATCTCGGTGTAAAGAACCGTCTAGATGCCCGTGAAAGCCTGCGAGGAGGCGCCCGCTTCTTAAAAAATCTCATGCGACGCTTACCCATCGATATCGACGAACCTCATCGCACGTGGATGGCGTTAGCTGCCTATAATATTGGCATGGGCCACCTAGAGGATGCACGCGTGCTGGCTGAGCGGGCAGGCCTCGATCCACATCGGTGGCAAGATGTTAGAGAGCAGCTCCCAAAGCTACAGAATCCCGACATTTATCCAACGACGCGGTATGGCTTTGCAAGAGGTAAAGAGGCCTTAACCTACGTCGATAACATTCGCCACTACTACAGCATGCTTCAATTAAGGTCGATGCCTGACAACAAAATGCAGCCGCCCTTGCATGCAGATGATCTACTGAAGTTTGATACGACCGATTTATTGCCCCTAACTCTGTGAGGATAAAATGAGCGATATAGGAACGTCCTTTTCTGATTCAGCGACTAAAGTTCTGCTGTGCGGCGCCGGCGAGCTAGGCAAGGAAGTGGTGATATCACTGCAGCGGCTAGGCTGCCAAGTAATTGCTTGCGATCGCTATGCTAATGCCCCTGCTATGCAGGTGGCCGATAGTTCACATACGCTGTCGATGCTCGACGGAGAGCAACTGCGGCGCGTGATTATTACCGAGCAGCCCGATTACATCGTCCCAGAAATTGAAGCCATTGCTACCGACACGTTGGTCGAGCTAGAAGCTGAGGGATACAACGTTGTCCCGAAGGCTCGAGCCGCTCAACTCACAATGAACCGCGAAGGGATCCGCCGACTCGCGGCTGAAGACTTAGGCCTACCAACGTCACCTTACTACTTTGCAGACAGCTATGAAGACTTTGTGATCGGTGTCGAGACAGTTGGCATCCCCTGTGTCGTCAAGCCCGTCATGAGCTCCTCTGGCAAAGGTCAGAGCACGATAAAGGCCCAAGAGGACATCCGTGGCGCGTGGGATTACGCCCAATCCGGTGGCAGAGCGGGTGCCGGACGCGTCATTGTCGAAGGCTTTATTGATTTCGACTACGAAATCACCTTACTCACCGTGAGGCATCGCGATGGCACTAGCTTTTGTGAGCCCATCGGTCATCGCCAAGAAGACGGTGACTACCGCGAGTCTTGGCAGCCTCAGGCAATGGAGCCCGCTGCACGCGCAGCAGCAGAAGACGTCGCCAAGCGGATTACCGAAGCTTTAGGTGGCTGGGGACTATTTGGTGTTGAGCTATTTATAAAAAATGATCAGGTTTGGTTTAGTGAAGTATCACCGCGACCTCACGATACCGGCATGGTTACCATGATTTCCCAAGACCTATCGGAGTTTGATTTACACGCGAGGGCATTTCTGGGGCTACCTATTCCCGCAATACGTCAACTGGGCCCCTCCGCCTCTGCAGTAATCTTGGTCGAGGGTCACTCCACAAATATTCGATACCGGAATGTTCACCTCGCGCTGCAAGAGGCGGGGACCGATTTAAGACTGTTTGGCAAACCTGAACTTGCCGGCAAAAGACGCATGGGCGTAGCCTTGGCGATTGATGACACCATTGATGCAGCGGTCGAGAAAGCGCTCCGCTCTGCCGATGCGATTGACGTGGCGCTTGAGACTTGAGGCAAGTCCTCTGTCACCTGTTACCTGTCACTGGTTACCCGTGAATGCATCGTTAAGTCAGCTGCATCAGAGTTTGTTATTGGCTGCTTGTTTACGCCGTGCGGCAAAAAATGCTTTGAGAAGCGACGTACTTTCGTGTGCGAGCACCCCTTCACTCCATGTCACTTGATGGTTGAGTGCAGGACTGTCCAGCAGTGAGGCCGTGCTAACCACTGCGCCCGCTTTGGGTTCTCGTGCCGCGAAGACGACATGATCAATCCTTGCATGTACCAGTGCACCACAGCACATCGTGCAGGGTTCTAAAGAGACATAAAGCGTTGTATTGGGTAACCGGTAGTTATCCATCACGGTTGCAGCCGCACGCAACGCTCTGATTTCTGCGTGTGCAGTCGGGTCGCTCGTGTTGATTTGCGCGTTGCCCGCTTGCGCTAACACCTCGCCATTTTCTGAGACCAACACGGCGCCAACCGGCACCTCCCCGCGCTCACTCGCTTCAGCGGCACACAACAGCGCCCTGCGCATAAAATACTCATGACGCTCACGTTCAACAGCGTTCATAGTGGTGCCTCGCTATAATACTTCCAGCACAACAGTGCTAACGCACTCCGATGCGGTGCAAATGCTTCACCAAGAATGTGTGTTTGTTTGGGTGTCGGCCGCTCTTCCAAGCCTAATAGGCGCCCAAAACCAGCGCGCACTGCCAAGTCCCCCACAGGCCAAACATCGGGCCGACCGAGGGAGAACATCAAATACATATGCGCTGACCATTCACCAAAACCACGCACGGCGGTGATCAAGCTGACCACATCGGCATCTGCAAGTTGAGGCAAAGCATCTATTGGCAGAGTGTCATTATGAACAGCTTCTGACAGCGCTCTCAAATAGCTAACCTTTTGGCGCGACAGTCCGGCGCTCCGCAATGACTCATCGGACGCCCCAATAATGGCTTGCGCCGTTAGTTGACCACCCACCGTATCGACAAGGCGACCGGCAATTGCCCGGGCCGCGTGGGTCGACACTTGCTGGCCAACAACTATTCTTACGAGCGGATCAAAGCCATGCTCGCGACGCCTCGAGTCAGGGTAGCCAACCTGCTCAATTGCCTTTGCAATCCGCGGATCAGAGGCGGCAAGTTTATCAAGACTCGTCCGAATAGCTTGTTTTGTCAGTCGATAGCGGGTGCTGGCCATAGAGACACCATTAATAGGTTACGGTAATAGGTTACGGTAATAGGTTACGGACCAAAGAATACGTTATTTGGGCAGATGAATAACGGCAAGTTATAAAAAAACCCGAGGGGCATGTAATACCGCTCGGGCTTTTTGTTACGCTAGAGGCGCGCTAGAGGTTACTTGCTCTTTGCAGCCTTGCGCTCTTTCTCTTCCTCAATGACCTTCGCCGACACGTTAGAGGGGCATGGCAGGTAGTGCGAGAACTCCATAGAGAACTGACCACGGCCTGAAGTCATTGTACGTAGCGTGCCGATGTACCCAAACATTTCCGACAGCGGTACGTCGGCCTTAATGCGCACGCCTGTAGCACCAGGCTCCTGATCCTTGATCATGCCACGGCGACGGTTTAAGTCACCAATAACGTCGCCTACGTGATCTTCAGGAGTAAACACGTCGACCTTCATCATCGGCTCGATCAACTGTGGTCCCGCCTTAGGCATACTCTGACGGAAGGCACCGCGGGCTGCTAGCTCAAACGCGATCGCCGATGAGTCAACGGCGTGGAAACCACCGTCGTATAGCTCAACTGCGCAATCCAGTACCGGGAAGCCAGCCAAAGGACCTTCGGCCATCATGTTCTTGAAACCCTTCTCAATAGCTGGGAAGAATTCCTTCGGTACGTTACCGCCCACAACGCTTGAGGTGAACACGAATCCAGTGCCTGGCTCGCCGGGCATGATGCGGTAATCGATCTTACCGAACTGACCAGAACCACCTGACTGCTTCTTGTGCGTGTAGCTATCTTCAACTTTCTGAGTAATGGTCTCGCGGTAAGCAACCTGTGGCTGACCAACAACCAACTCTACGCCGTACGTTCGACGCAAGATGTCGATCTTAAT
>ERZ807291.4645-NODE-4645-length-17976-cov-23.245131_pt1 | contig 17976 bp, 11 predicted proteins | sample MGYA00521257_ERZ807291 | MGnify/ENA primary metagenome ERZ807291 (study PRJEB31413, sample SAMN03169783) | marine metagenome | biome: Marine; feature: Water; material: Subsurface seawater | place: North Sea | collected 2011-04-28 | depth 1 m m ... | reverse complement strand
CCGATCTGGCGGTTGCATCCATTGAGGTCGAAGAGCAGGCAGCTGCGGAGGCTGCAGCCGCTGAAGCCAAGAAATTAGCTTCTTCTGATTATCAGATAAAGCTTGCCGAAATTGAAGCTGCCGGATCAATTACCGATATTGAAGCATTAGTTGAAGCTTTTGACGCAGCTCATACTGAAGCTAATAGACAAGGTTTAGACCTTAGTGCATTGGCCGCTGCGCACAAAGAAATCCTAAGTGCTTCAGCATCAGAGAGAGAGGCTAAACTTGCCGCTGCAGCTTCTGCAAAAGCAGAAGCAGAAGCCAGAGCTCAGGCAAAGGCAGCTGCAGCAGAACGGGCCAAGGCTGCAGCCGAAGCCAAGGCGGCTGATACCGGTTTTGATAGCATGATCGAAAATGCGGACCAAGCCACAGAACTTAAGAAAATGGTCGACAAAAGCGCCGAGATTGAGGCAGCTGCAGCCGCCAAGCAAGCAGCTACTGCTGATTACCAAGCCAAGCTCGCGGCAATTGAATCTGCCGATTCTGTAATTGCTATTGATTTATTAGTTTCTGAATTTAACGAGGCCCATCTTCCTGAATACATCAGCGGGCTTGACCTTACTGCGCTTGCAAACGCACACCGAGAAATCCTCAATGCGGATGAATCCGAACGAGCAGCAAAGCAAGCAGCTGCTACAGCAGCCAAAGCAACTGCAGATGCAGCAGCTTTAGCTGCCAAGGCTGAAGCTGATGCAGCTGCGGAAAATAAGGCGGATTTGGGTAGTCTGCTTAAAAACGCAGACAAGGCAAAAGATCTTGCCAAAGTGATTGAGGCTGCGGAAAGCCTTTCCTCGGGAGATTCCTCTACTCTTACGGCTTTGCTGAAAAATCCTGAACAAGCCCAAAAACTTGCTGAAGTTGTTGATTCCTCAACTACAGGTGGGGGGGAAGGGGAAGGAGATGCAGTGACCGATTCCGGGAAATTAAATGTTCTTTTTAGTGTGGTTAAGTCGAGTGACGCCAAAAAAGTTGCCGCTCAGAAACAATCTGATGCCGCAGAAGCCGCAGGGGCCTATGTGCCTGCAGAAACAGAGGAGCTCATACTTGCCACCGCGGATAAATCGGTTCTTAAACTTTGGAAAACTGGAAAGATTGGGGAACAAGACTTTTCTGAAGATGAAACAACACTCAATTTACTTAACACCCTGATCGACAACCGAATTGAGGAAATAAATTCCCAGAATGTATTTGCCAAGATTGATACCGTTGTGGAAGTCGCAAAAAGTGTGCAGGACAATGGAGGAGGTTCTAACCTTGATTCTATCTTAGACAACGCAGAAAAAGCCGATGATCTCAAGGTCCTGGTGGATAGTGCCATCACTTCCGGAGGTTCGGATGGGTCTGCTGGCTTGCTTACCAATGTGTTGGATAACGCGGAGAAGGCTACCGAATTGAGTGAGGTGGTTTCCTCGGCTGCAGATGAGGGAGTGGATGTCACCAAGCTTCTCGAAAATGCCAAGGACGCTGATTCTCTGCTAAAAGCCAAGAAAATTGGCGATCAAGTTGCCGCTCAAGCGGAACAAGAGGCACGGGCAGCCATTGAAGCAGCTGGTGGTGGATTAACAGAACAAGAAATCGCTGAACAAGTTGAGGTGGCTAAAAAAGCAGCGAAAAAAGAAGTCATGGAATCGGTGGCAACAAATGCCGAGAATGCAGAAGATATAGCCACCGTTTTAGACTCAGCAGCTGGTGCGGATGCAGATACCATGGCCGCCTTGATGCGCAATGCCGATCAAGCCGTTTCCATGGCCCAAACCATCAATGAATCTCTGGCACTGGAAGAGGCGGCAGCCGACACCGATTTACCCCAGGACTTATTAGACTCGATTCGGTTGGCCTCGAATATAAGAGCCATTGACGAGATTTTGGCCAATTATCAGGAAACCTTGCCCGCCGGTGATCCTCTTCCAGATGTTTTGCAAGAATTAGCAGCAGGAAGGAAGAAAAGCTTAAGCTTGATCAAGGTTGTTAAACAAGTTGATGATAACAAACAGGTGGCAAAAGCCATTGCTGAGGGTGCATCGAGTGCTGCTGTATCTCAAGAGTTTCGTGACTCGGTTGCCTCAAAGACCTCAGCATCCGATCTCAAACAACTCCTTCTGGACAACCTGCCTGCCAGTATTACAGACGATGATTTAAAGGCAAAAGTATACAAAGCCAAGACTGTGGCGAAGGTTCGGGAACTCCTTGCTGGATACGATGATGCTGATATCACTTTGGCGGTGGACCATTGGTCGATTGTGTACCCCAAGAAGGAGGAGTTGAATGCAGCACTTGCCTTCCAGAGTATTGATACCTTGGCCGATGTTGCGAGCAAGACCACCGCGTCAACTCAGGATATCGAATTGGATGATGGTTTGTCCCAGGATGTTCAAGACCAAATTGCAGCTGCCCAAGTTGCCTTGGATGATGCGGAAACTTTGGAGGATGTGGATGCGGTACTGCAGTCGCTGGTCGATGCAAGTATTGATGTACCGGCTGGTCTTACCAGCCTTGCTGAATCTCGAAAAGAGAGTATCAATTTATTGACTGCTGTATTGGAAAACGCTGGCCAAGCTGCTCAAGTAGCGGTCCTTCTGGATAGTGGAGACTCCGATGGGGAAGGCGGACTCTTGGATTCTTTAGGAAGTGGTGGGGAAGACTTTGATTTCGAGGCAGCACTTTCCACTGGAGCACTGGGATCTCTGAAAACTGACAGGTTTAAAAACCTGGGTCTTACTTTTAAAGAATTTTATGCGGTCGATGAGTCGTCTCAAATTTCACTTAAATCAGACATTTCAAGTCTTTCCGATGTGGAGGAAGCGTATCTTTCTGATGCTCAGTCCATACTGGATGCATCAGGCGAGACTGTATACAGCCTTAGTGCCGAACAGGTAAATGCTCTAACCGGAGAAGAATCGGGTGGATTGGCAGGAGTGTACCGTTTTTCAGAGGAAATTGATGCAGAAACAGAATCTCCCACAGGGGTGGTTCTTCTTCCTGCATCCAAGAAAATTGGGGTTGAAGAAGAAAGTTCTTTTGCCGTAGATCCTGAAAGAGCAGGGGATATTCTCTTCATTCTCGATAGCCCAGCAATTAAAGCAGATGACACTGATAACGATGAAGTAAAGGAGAAAAAAGCGGCCCTCCGTGCAGCATTTCTCTCGAATTCAGATCAACTTGATAACCTTCTTGAACTAAACAAAGTAATTGGGGATGATCAGGCGAAGATCGAAGTGGCCTTTGAAAATCTCTCCCTTGCGGATGATCTGGTAGCCGTTTCCCAACGACTAAGGTACGACCAAGAAAAACTCGATCAGGTTTATGCCGATCTTGGGGACAGTGAGGTAGATCAGGATTCAAAATCCTTAAAACTCTCCTTCTACCGTTCCTTATCTGATAAGTTTCATCAAGCACCTGAAAAGCTCGACGCAGTTTTCGCAAATTCAGACAAACTTGAAGCATTGGATGACCTGACAGATCGTTTGGATATAAACTTGGAAGGAAGTTTTGAGGATAAAGGACAAATCAATTTACTCTTTTCCAACTTGGATTTTTATGAGGATTTCCTCACCATTGTGAATCGTTTCGAGGGTGAAAAACGCGACGCTGTCCTCAAAGATATTCGTAGCTTGGTTACCAGCAATCCAACCCGGAAAGCTCTGATCTTTGCGAACCCATCCCAAGCCAGTTCCTTGAAAAAGTTGTACGATGAATTCAAATACGAACCCTCCCGCGTAGAAGTCATTTTTGAATTTGCTGCCAAAGCAGAAGCGTTCCTTGATGTACTCAACGACCTTAGGGCAACCGGAGGCGGTATCCAACTTCTCTTCAATGATCCGGAGGGAACAATGGCGGATATTGGTTTCACCAAATTAATCAGCGAATACCCAGAAAAATATCACGCTATTTTCGAAGAGAACAAGGAGATTTCTGCTGAATTGTCCTCCACTGCATCTAAGTTTAAATCCAATCCGGAATATTTGGATCTTGTATTTGCAAACATTGACAAACTTGAAGAGATCAACGGGTTTGCCAATGAATTCGGAAGTTTGAATACTGTCCCCGTTCTTAATCAGGATGGAGAAGTTGTAATTGATGAGCAAACTGGGGAAGAGAAAACGCAAGAAGTTTTTGTCTTTTCCGACCCTTTGCTTACCTCAATATTCTTCAAAAATATTGACGATCTTTCCAACCTGTTCAGCTTCAAGGAAGTTGGAGAAACCGTAGGTATTCCCGGGGGCGATGCCCTGCGCATTTTTGACAAAGACCCCGGATGGCTATTTTTTGTTCTTGGGGAAAACGGGATCGAGCGTGATGAAGACGACCGACCGCTTTTAAACGATGAACAAAAGGCGGCTGCCCGTTTTCTTGGGGATTTATATTTGACGGATGTTTCTGTTACCGAGGTGCCGCTCGAGTTAGCTCGCGAATTATTTGCCCTTGGGCTTTCCAAAGAAGAATTGGGCCGGGTAATTATCGATTTATTGGATGGTCCTCTGCTTGATGGGCCAGACTCCGCCCCTCCAGGAGAGGATGATCCTGGAGCAAATGCAGATCTGCAAACATTGTCATTCTTACTTGATCATTCCTTCACCGGATCGATTGACCCATCCCTCATTATTTCTGCTGAGATTGCCATGGCTAGTAGCTTCTTTAAGGAATCCCTGGATGTTTATGATGAGATTTCCATGCTCGGAGAATCAATGGATGAATATGTCCCGCAAGATGATGGCGGGATTATTGATTCAGGAACGGATGGGTCCTTCACTGCTTCGCAAACGAACGATTCTGTAGATAACACCCACGACCACACGGATACAACTAACGATCCTAATTCAGACCAAACCCACCAGGATTTTGATGATAGCAGAGATCCAGAAGGTGTCCTCGGCGGAAAGAGCCTATCCTTTGGCGAGGGGACTTATGATTTATCTCTGCTTGCTTACGACCGCCTGCTTTTTGCCGCGAGTGAAAACCTTTCCATTTCGGGAAGCCTGATCTTTGAGGCTAACCAAGATACAGATGCTTTTAATCAACTTCTTCTCATGTCTGCGGGAGGAATTAGCCTGGCTTCTGGATCTTCGATTACTTACGAGGGGAATTCGCTTGGCTTGGGCTCGTTTAATACCCTTAGGGTTATTGATGTTGACCTTTTCGCCCGGGATGAAATTTCACTAAGGTCCCTGGACAGGTTGGTCATTAAAAACACCAAGCTAACCACCAGTGGCAGGGGATTTCATGATGCGGTTGAATTACTCGCCCATCAGGAAATTTCAGTGGATAATCTGATTTTTTCTGAGCACATCAAGCGGGTGGCTATGGAAGCAATGACGGTTAATTTATCAAATCTAAATTTCCCGTCCGGTTCCCAGGTAAAGCTTAATTCGGCGTACGGAGGAATTGATGGTAAGTATCCAAATTTCAACAGCATGCTTTATGGTCGTGTCAATTTCATACAGAATATTCGTTATGCGAATAACCCGGTCATGAGCCGGCCAGACTTTGATCTTCACGGCGGAAACATTTCGATTGGAAGAATCGGAAACTAATTCCTTTTCTTCGCCTTCAACCTCCTGTAAGAATTCAAGCTATGCACGGTATTAAAACCTTCTTTGGATTGTATTTTTTGGGATCCATTTTCCTCTACGCCCAAGTTTCAGATTCAAATAAGCCTGTTTCTTCAATAAATGAGCCTATGACTTTTTTGGACGCAGACTTTTTTGCTGATTCTTTGTCCGAGGCATACACCTTAGAGGAAGACCCCATGGGTGCTCAGAGACTTTTGCAGGTGAGAAATTCCAGCCTTTCACCATCGGTGATTCTTACTTCCAACTATAACTACACTTCCAATTCGGAAAAAGTGGCGACTAACGAAAAAGAGGGAACCACATTCAATTTGTCCTTAACCTTCAATTTAGGACTTGGGGAATATGGTATTGGTGATGAAGTGGTATGTGCACCTGCTTTAAGCTTTGTACAAATGCGTACTTTCACCGATCCGTTTCGTGATTATGGAGACAATATGAAAGTTTACGATCTCGACACACAAATTGCATCCTTGGCACTTCCTTTTGTACTTCCAAATGATTTCAGTCTTACCGTATCGAATGCGTATGTGGTTCCGAGTACCTTTCGTGGAAAGAAAAATATAATCTCTTACTCAAATACCCCTAGTGTATCCTTTGCCAAGAATTTCATATTAAATTCCGGAGATGTTATCAATTTCACTGCCAGTACAAGTTACACCTTTACTCAGGGTGATACCCTTGAGGAAACTATTGCTGATCCAGTATATTTTAATTTCATTGAAGCAGTAATGCAGCAGAGTGGGATTTCTCCCTCTTCTGACTACCCTTCTAATTTACAAGATGGTCTGGGTCATGCACTTTCCCTTTCCTATACCAAACAACTTTCAGACAACCTTACTCTTGTGCCTGCTTGGTCTTACCAATCAAACTCCTTTACTGAAGGATCCAATAAGAGCAGGGTCGATAGGGTATATAATGCCGGGCTATCAGCCAGTTGTGCATTTACTGAATGGCTTAGTGTAAGTGGGTTGGCAAATTATTCGTGGAAGCGAACCAATGATGATCTAAATGTTCCAGAATTTGAGGATTTCATTGGTGGTCTATCTATAAACCTCAACCACTCTTTTTAACCACTTCCTTGTTTCGGGTATTTTTCTTGGGCTACAAATCTTACATAGCACTTACGCTGTGCTTTATTTTAAATCTTCAAAGAGTCACAGGACAGGCAGAGGAGAGCGTCGATGAGGTTTATCAACGTGGAATAAAACTAGAAAGCGAAAAAGAATATGATGGTGCCTTGTGGGAATTAAACAAGGCAATGGGAATGGTTAAGAATAACTACAACCATCCGTTGAGGGAAAAAATTGATGAGGCAATCCGCGTGACCAAGGGAAAACTAGTGGTTGCCCGTTATGCTTCCCGTAGGAGGAGTCCCCAACAAATCAGTGATGGCTTACAACCCCTGGAAAATGAGCCCAACGATTTTACCATTAAACAAATTTTTGGAACCGCATTGGCTCGGAAAGTCTGGGAGGATAAGGACAGGCTGGAATCAGACAATGTTCTTGGTATTGGTCGTACGGTTACGGTATTGCCCGATGGAGGCATAGAGTTGGAGGAAGCCCAAAGCCAGGCATTTTCCCTGAGATGTGTACAGGCTGCGAGCTTTTCCCTGGTTTCAGAAAACCATCTTTCGCTTCATTCGGGGTCTTTTTGCATTCATTCCCTACAACCCCCTGCTTCTCTAAAACTTGTATCCACCTTTGTGGATTTATCCATAGAATCGGAACAGCCCTACGCTTTTATGGTCGGGGTAACCACCAACGGTGGGATGAAACTAATCGGTTTGCTTGGCAAAATTTCCCTGGTCATGAACGAGGAAAGAGTGGAACTACTTCCCGGGGAACTCGTTTTTTGTTTACCCGATGAATTCAGCCGGAAAATGGATGTTGAATTGAACACCCTCATTCTTACTTCCAAATTATTGAACTCTTTTAAAAAACCGGTGGTGTTTCATAAAAAACTTGGGCAGCAGGCACTTCTTCAGGCATTGCGTACCCAAAACCGTTACCGAACCACGGTTGGGGATGTTCGTGGAAATAAGAATTTTGAAGTAACTGTTTTTCCGGAGGATTAAGGGAACCGCCAACATCTCTTCCCTTTTCGCCAGAGTCTTTTCTGCATCAGTGAAGGTTTTAAAATTAGGACTGCTCGCCTTTCTGTTCGGTGGTTGTTTTTCCACTCATTATGACCGTACGGAAAATTTTCAATTTCTCTGGAAAATAGGGGACCTAAAAAGAGCCGGGGAAGAAGCCGGCCGACTAGCCGAGAAAGGCCCGAAAAATGACCGCATGCTCTACCACCTTGAACAGGGTGCGGTGGAGAGGATGCAAGGTGACCTTTCCTCAAGTATTTTTGCGTTTAATCAGGCTGCCCAGGAGTATGACCGTTGGTTTGGGCCCCATTTAAGAACCGAAACAAGGATAACCGAGGAATTTATTTCCACCCTTGGATCGGCTGAACAAAAGCCATACAAAACGAGGATATACGAGCGGGTAATGTTACGCACTTATCAGGCTCATAATTACATGACCCAGGGGGATGGTGGTCGGGCAAGGGCAGAAATTTTCAAGGTTCGTCAGGCCATTCAGGATTCCAAGGACTTGTGGGCAAAAGAATTGAATGCCGCTCGGGAAGTATCGAAGAAAAACAAGATAGACCTGGGGAAAACCTTACGAAGCCAGGGCGTTGAGAATGCTCTTAAGCAAGAGCATGAAAAAATAAAAAGCCTGGTGCCTCCCAATCTTCCAAGATTTGTGAACCCTGCAGGCCTTTACCTGGAGGCTCTTTATTTTTTGCACGGGGCAAGCCAGCGGGAGGATTTTGCCAAGGCAGAATATTCCCTACGCCAGCTTGTTTCCCTGTATCCAGGAAATCGTGCGATCCTCGAAGATTACCAGCTGGCAAAATCCGGAACCAAGTCGCAAGATTCATCGACTTATCTGTTTTTTGAGACCGGACGGGCACCCGTTCGGCTGGAGCGCAGATTTGATCTGCCCCTTTTCTTTTTCTCTGCAACCTCTCGTATCCCTTACCTCGGGATTGCGTTTCCCACTCTGCAGGTCAATGACCAGTTTCTGACTGACCTGGATATCACCGCCTCTGCCAATCAGGGGAAACCATTCAATACAGAACTTCTTGCCGATATGGATGCGATCGTGGCTCAGGAATTTGATGAATATTTTGAAATCGAGCTAGCTAAAGCGATAACGGGTGCTTTGCTAAAGGGAGGGTTGCAGTATCTTGCCACCGATGTAGTCCGTTCTGAAAATGACCTTACCCGTACCGCAGTGGGAGCTGGGGTCGGTATGTTGGCCCAGGCATCCACCCGGGCTGACCTGCGGTCCTGGTCAACCCTGCCCAAGCAGATCCGGTTTTGTAAAATCCCCACACCCAAAGATCAGAAGTTGACCTTGCGGGGGACAGGCACGACATTATCTACCGAAGTGAAAGTATCCAATTCCCAAACCAATTTAGTCTGGGTGCGGAGTGTTTCCGCATTCACCCCCTTGCGGGTAATTGGTGCATGCTCCTTATCCCATAATTGATTCCGTCTATGAATGCTCCCAACACAAAATTTTCCATCCTTTGCTTTCTTTTAACCTTTCTTTTCATTGCGGGTTGTGCGGAAAAAGGAAAGGTGGGTACAGTAAGTAAAGAGAATCCTCAGGATAAAAGCTCCCATCCAGAAATGAAAAAAGTCGAATTTGGTGGTGGCTTGGAAAAAGTCATCGATGTGGTTCGCATAACCCAGGGCAAGGCAGATCAGGATCTTCTTCGTATCCAGGTGGAGCTTAAAAATATTTCCCCCAAGGAGGTTAATGTTTCCCATAGGCTTGAATGGCATGACCAGGAAGGATTTTTGGTAAAGGATACCTCCCTGGTTTGGAAAGCCTTGATGATCCGTCCGGGTGAGTCCAAAATGATCGAGTCCATTTCAACCCGTCCAGGAGTTACCGCTTTTAAGTTAAAAATTCAACCAGCCAAAAATCCATGAAATCTTTGTTTATCCAAGCCGTTTTATTATCGAGTTTTCTTTTGTTTTCCTGCAACGAACGCAAGCCAATCGGGCGGGCGGCTGACGCCAAATATCTGGAGGACGGGAGCAATAAAGGATTGGTAAACCTCGACAAAATAAATGCTCAGGATTTCTCACGGGCGGCCAATCAACTGGTAACCGATCTCCTTTCAAGCGGGAGTCTATCTGAAGCTCCCAGTCAACCTGCCATTTTACATGTGGGGGAAATTCGTAACGATACCCAGACCTATTTTGACACCGATCTTCTCCTCCAGGGAATGAAGCGGGATTTACTGGCCAGTAAGAAGGTGCGTATTTCCACCACCGACGGTCCGGAGGGTAAAATTTCCGACTCCTATGCCGATACCGTAAGGCAGGAACTTGGTGCCAGTGGGGATCCAAAAGTTTCGACTCTTCGTCCCTATTTTTCCCTGTCCGGAAAAATTATTGAGGAAACCTCACGGGTGGACAAGGTCACCCAGAAGGATTTCTATTTTCTTCTTACCCTGACCGAACTCAATGGCGGTACCGGGGTATGGTTCGGGCGGGAATTAATTACCAAGCAGGGGAGCCGGGGAGCGATCGGATTTTAGACCATCTCCTGCCAACGGGGAATAAAAAGCGGGCGTATTTCATCCGCCCCCATTAAGCGTACCCGGTTGTCCTGATTCTCGAGGGGATTACCTTGCTCAACGATATCTCCCCGTTCCAGGGAGAGGAGCAATTTCTGGTCTTCCTTCAATAAATTTCTTCGTTGCCATTCAAATTCCAATTCCTCCCCGTTTCCTCCAATTCCCCACAATGTGATGGTCCCCTTACGCTTGCGGACAGGAGAGATGATACGAAAGACCCCCGAGTTTTCGGGAATCTGCCTGGGCTGGGTGCGGGCAAGGATGGACATACCAAATTTAACTTCCCGGATTTCCAGGTTTAATGGGTGATTAATTTTTTCAACCATGGGGGGAGGGGTACAGGTTCGCACTTCATGACTGAAGAACTTACTCTCCTTTTGCAAAAGAGGGCAGGGCATCCCATTGAAATAAGGGGCAAGAATGTGCATGCGTTTATTTTCCGCGACTGCCTGCCTGCATGCACCATGCAAAGCCCTGCAGACTTCTCCATCTGCCGGTTCCGTGAGGACAAGGTGTCCATTTTCCTTGAGCAAATTTCCCAGACTGGAAAGAACCTCCGCACGGAGGTTTTCCTCGGTTCCCTCCAGCCACTCATTTAGGGCATAACTGGAGATTATGAGATCATACCCTCCCTGGTTGGATGAATCCTCAAGGTGCCTTAGGTCTTTGCGTTCGGTATTGATACTGGTGTTCTGCCACAAGTGAGAGTTCTCCCGGTGAATGCGCCGCAGGAATGTGAGGCTTTTTCCCGAGTAGTCCCATGCATCCAGCTGGATGGGGTTTTTAATCCCCCAGGCACGCAGGTAAAAAAGGGCAGCGAGTGAACTGGCTCCGGTGCCGCTCCCAAGATCCAAAATCCGTAGAGGGCCTTTGCCGGGTGCCCGCCAACCGCGAAAATTAAATGCTTCTGCCAGGGAAAACCCGCAGGCTGCAAAGGTGCGCGGTGTGTAAAAGTTGCCATAAGCCAGCACGGAAAGATCCCGGGCACCATAGGAAGATGGATCAAAATCCCGGGTCTTGTTGAACCGGTCACTCTGGCGGACAATTTCCTCCCTTATTAAATTGAGGACTTTTTCCTGACCATGCTCCGGCCACTGCTGGGTGGTCTCCTTCCACCACCAATCCGCCAGCTCTTTCGGGTAGGCAGGAAGATGGATGGTCGGCTTCATCGGGGACATGGGGGGTGGAAAACTGTCCCTCTGTACGGTCGGGAAGGACTCTGCTTAGAGCTTACCCCCGTAAACTGCAGAATCTCCCAACTGTTCCTCGATCCGGAGCAACTGGTTATATTTGCAGATACGATCCGTGCGGGAGAGGGAGCCTGTCTTGATTTGTCCAGCATTGGTGGCCACAGAAATATCAGCAATGGTCACATCCTCGGTTTCGCCAGAACGGTGGGAAATTACCGAGGTGTACTGGGCTTCCTTGGCCATTTCCACTGCGTCAAAGGTTTCGGTAAGGGACCCGATCTGGTTGACTTTTACCAATATGGAATTGGCCACGCCCTGATCGATTCCTTTTTTGAGAAAGTCGACATTGGTCACAAAAAGGTCGTCTCCCACAAGTTGAACCCGGTCTCCGATCGCATCGGTGAGCTTTTTCCAACCCGCCCAGTCGTTCTCATCACATCCATCCTCGATCGAACGGATGGGGAATTTGTTTACCAGTTCCTCATAGAAAGCGACCATTTCATCGGAATCCCGTTCCGAACCATCGCTCTTTCCAAACACATACTTTCCTTTTTCCTTATCGTAAAATTCCGAGGATGCCACATCCAGGGCAAATTGAATTTCATCGCCCAGTTTATACCCAGCTTTTTCCACTGCGGTCGAAAGCACCTCAAGGGCGGCCACATTGCTGGCCAGGTTCGGGGCAAATCCACCCTCATCTCCCACTGCGGTGGATAGACCCTGGTCCCTGAGCACTTTTTTAAGAGCGTGAAAAATCTCACAACCCATACGGATCGCCTCACGAAAGGAGGGGGCCCCGACTGGCATGATCATAAATTCCTGCACATCGATGGGGGCATCGGAGTGGGACCCTCCGTTGAGCACATTCATCATGGGCACGGGCAACACCTTGGCATTGGGACCACCAAGATATTTGTAAAGGGGAAGCCCGCAAGCCTGAGCCGCTGCATGGGCGGTGGCCATGGATGCTCCAAGAATGGCATTGGCCCCGAGTACGGATTTGTTGGGGGTACCGTCAAGTTCGAGCATTGCCCGGTCGATCGCAGTTTGATCCGTGGCATCCAGACCGACTAAGGCCTCCGCAATTTTTTCATTCACATTATCGACTGCCTGGGATACTCCCTTGCCAAGGTAGCGCCCTTTATCTCCATCCCGCAGTTCAATGGCTTCGTGCTCGCCGGTGCTTGCGCCCGATGGCACAGCTGCCCGGCCAAAGGCTCCGGAGCTTAATTCAACCTCTACTTCAACAGTGGGGTTGCCGCGCGAATCTATGATTTCTCGTCCGTGTACTTCAATTATGTGTGTCATTGCTTAAAAAGGGGTTGGGGTAAAAGGTTGTGGTGTTTGTGTGCGAACGGATCATCATGCCTGTTGGGCAAATTTTGTCAAAATCCTTTGAATTACAGACCCCTGTTCTCGAGTCTCGCAATTCACCGGAAAAATGCATAGGTTTCTTGCTTTTTAAAATGGCTAAGCAAAAGAATGCAATATCTCCAACCCGGGAGGAAGATTATCCGGAGTGGTATCAACAAGTTGTGCGGGCGGCTGACCTGGCCGAAAATACCCCGGTTCGTGGATGTATGGTAATCAAGCCCTGGGGGTATGGAATCTGGGAAAATATCCGGGATGCCCTCGACAAGATGTTTAAGGATACCGGACATAAAAATGCCTATTTCCCTTTATTTATCCCCAAGAGCTTTTTGCAACGGGAGGCGGAGCATGTGGATGGCTTTGCCAAGGAATGTGCGGTGGTTACCCATTCCCGCCTCGAGGCAGATGAGAATGGAATTCTCCAGCCTGCCGGAGAATTAGAGGAACCCTTGATTGTACGCCCAACCTCGGAAACGATTATTGGAGAGCTGTTTGCCCGCTGGGTCCAGTCGTACCGAGATTTACCCCTGCTCATTAATCAATGGGCCAATGTGGTGCGCTGGGAAATGCGCCCCCGTCTCTTTTTGAGAACCGCAGAATTTCTCTGGCAGGAAGGACACACCGTTCATGCCACGGCCGAAGAGGCGGTGGAGGAGACCAGGCTGATGCTTCATACCTATGCGGACTTTGCAGAGAACTGGCTGGCTATGCCTGTTCTCCGAGGTGAAAAGACCGAAGCCGAACGCTTTCCCGGTGCAGAATCCACCCTTTGCATAGAGGCAATGATGCAGGACCGTAAAGCCCTGCAGGCGGGAACCTCCCATTTTCTCGGACAGAATTTTTCCAAAGCCTGTGGGATTAAATTTCAGGGGACTGAAGGGAAGGAAGAATTTGGATGGACCACTTCCTGGGGGGTTTCCACCCGCTTGATCGGTGGCATGATCATGACCCATGCGGATGACGATGGATTGATTGTTCCACCCCGGTTGTCCCCCACCCAGATCGCCATTCTGCCCGTCACCCCAAAGGAGGATACCCGGAGCCAGGTGTTGGAGGCATGTGACCGGTTATCCCGGGAATTAGGGGCACAAACTGCATTTGATCTGCCCATCCGGGTGGAAGTGGATGACCGTGACCTGCGCGGCGGAGAAAAATACTGGCAATGGGTGAAGAAGGGGGTTCCACTCACCGTGGAAATTGGCCCGAGGGATCTGGAGAATGGCACCGTTTTTCTGGGCCGGAGAGACTCAGATGGCGGGCGTGAAGGAATGAGCAAAGATGCACTTCTCTCCTCGGTGGGCAGCCTGCTTGCGGATATCCAAAAAAATCTTTTCAGTAAGGCACAGGCCTTTCAAATGGAACACACCCGTGAGATAGATAACCGTGAGGAATTGTACGAATTTTTCACTCCCAGCAATTCAGAAAAACCCGAAATACATGGAGGGTTTGCCCGCATACACTGGGACCGCGATGCCAAGTGGGAGGAACAATTAAAAAATGATTTAAAAGTCACGGTGCGTTGTATACCGGAGGGAGAGTCAGAACCCGGAATTTGTCCATTCAGTGGTCTGCCAAGCCCCGGACGGGTGGTGGTGGCAAAATCGTACTAAATCCTGTTTCCCCAATTTTACAGATTTACCTGATATTTTATGGAGGTCATCCGCTCAGCAGCAGATATGCAGGCCCGGGCATTGGGTCTAAGGAAGGAAGGGAAAACCATTGGCTTCGTTCCCACGATGGGATCCCTTCACCCTGGTCACCTTTCCCTAATCGAATTAATCCGTGGCAAATGTGACGTCCTTCTCCTTTCGATCTATGTAAACCCCACCCAGTTTGGAGTGGGGGAGGACTATGAAAAATATCCCCGCAATCTGGATCAAGATTTGGAATTGTGCCAAGGCCGTGGGGTTGACCTGGTCTTTAGCCCTGAATCTTCTGAGATATATGCTCAGGATGCATCCACCCATGTGCTGGAGGATGTTGTGGGCAAAGGGCTTTGCGGAACCGTACGTCCACAACATTTTCGGGGGGTTGCCACGGTGTGTGCCAAACTTTTCAATCTTTGCCAGCCAAGCATGGTGGCACTTGGGCAGAAAGACGCCCAGCAAGTGGTGGTGCTCAAAAGAATGATCCGGGACCTTCATTTCCCCATAGAGGTAATGGTTGGCCCCATTCTGCGTGATGCCGATGGGTTGGCCATGAGCTCTCGTAATGCCTATCTTGAACCAAAACAAAGGGAAGATGCCCTGCTGGTTTACCAAGCTCTCCAGGCTGCCCGAAAATTGGTGGAAGAAAAAGGGTCAAGAAATGTCGACCGTGTAAAAGCGGAAACAGCCAATATTTTAAAGGGTGGCAGGTTCCTCCGGGTAAATTATGTTGAAGTGGTTGACCGGGAGACCATGCGACCGGAAACGGAGATCGTTCCTGGTCGCTCGCTCCTTGCCGTAGCGGTATGGGTCGACCAGGTCCGTTTGATTGATAACCTTTGTTTTTAGCCCGAAATGCCTGCCTCCCAAAAACCGAAAAGCGAATATGATCTGGTGATCGTGGGCAGCGGAATTGCCGGGCTCAGTTTTGCCCTGAAGGTGGCGGAGGCGGGATACCGGGTGGCCATTTTTACGAAAAAAAACAAGGCGGAATCCAACACCAATTATGCCCAGGGAGGAATTGCCGCAGTGACCTCGGCAGGGGATGATCTCGACAAACATGTGCAGGACACCCTCGAAGCAGGGGATGGACTGTGTGACCCCAAGGTGGTCCGGGAGATTTTAAAGGATGGGCCCGAGCGCATCCAGGACCTGATCCGTATGGGGGTCGAGTTTTCCAGCCTAGGGGACGGCCGGATTTCTCTGGGCAAGGAGGGTGGGCATAGCAAGCGCCGGGTACTTCATGTAAAGGATGTGACCGGCAAGGCGATTGAGGAAGCCCTTCTGGCAAATATTGCCAAGCAGGGGGTCGATCTTTTCGAACACTACTTTGCCATCGATTTGATCACATCAAAGAAGCTGCAAAAATTAGGCATGCGTGCGTCCTCCCAAACGGATCATGTGGAAGGGATTTATTTTCTGGATGCCGAAGCCGACGAGGTGATCACAGTCAGTTCCCCAGCGGTTTTACTCGCCACTGGTGGTGCCGGACAGACTTATTTATACACCACCAACCCGGGAATTGCCACTGGGGATGGCATTGCCATGGCTTCCCGGGCAGGTCTGTCGGTAATGAACCTTGAATTTATTCAATTTCACCCCACTACCTTGCATTCGTTGCAGGGTGACCGATTTTTGATTACTGAAGCTGTCCGTGGGGAGGGGGCAAAATTAATCGATTCACGGGGCCGGCCTTTTCTTAAAAAATACCATCCACTTGCCGATCTTGCCCCGCGCGATGTGGTGGCCCGTGCGATTGACCGAGAGATGAAAAGATCGGGAGCACCCTGCGTGCGCTTGGACACCCCCAATATGAAGGGGGACTTCAAGGACCGTTTTCCCAATGTGTATGAGAATTGTATGAAGCGTGGGATTGATCCCACAAAGACCCCCATCCCGGTGGTTCCTGCTGCTCATTACTCCTGCGGGGGAGTACCCACGGCTCTGGATTGCTCCACCAAATTGTCCGGGCTTTATGCATGCGGAGAGGTTGCCTGTACTGGTTTGCATGGGGCTAACCGCCTGGCCAGTAATTCTCTCCTCGAAGCGGTGGTTTTGGCTCATCGTGGGGCGGAATCGGTTTGCAACTATCTGGCTGGGCGGAAAAAACGCACGGTTCGCTTGCCCGAATGGACGGACGGAGATGTCCCGGCCTCCGATGAACGGGTGGTGCTCTCCCATAACCTCGAAGAATTGAAACGGGCGATGTGGGATTATGTAGGGATTGTCCGTTCCACCAAAAGGCTTGAACGGGCCCATTCCAGGCTACGCAACCTGGGGCGGGAAATTAATGAGTATTACTGGAATGCAAAAGTGGATGTTCCCTTACTTGAATTGCGCAACCTCGTATGTGTGGCTGAATTGATTGTGCGTTCCGCACTGCAGCGCCAGGAAAGCCGCGGACTCCATTACACTCTCGATTACCCCGGTCAATCAGCGAAACCCAAAAACACCAGGGTCTCTCCGCGTAACTGATTTTTTGGCATGAACCATAAGCTGGGCAGGGTTGGATTGGTGGGGCCTGGTGCCATCGGGGGATATTATGGGGGGATGCTCGCCCATGCCGGGCAGGATGTTCACTTTTTGTTTCGCTCCACTTACAAGGATATTATCCGCGACGGTATGACTCTGGTCCATCATGCGGAGCAGGGACGAAGGTCCAGGGTGGAACCCCTACAGGCTCATGCGGATGCAAACTCAATAGGACCTTGTGACTGGGTGATTGTGGCCACCAAAACGACTGCCAATCAGTATCTGGGAGATTTGATCCGCCCCATGATCGCCCCGCACACCCGGTTGCTCACTTTGCAAAATGGTATGGGCAATGTGGAAAATCTCCTCAACCTCTTTGGGCAGGACCGGGAAGTAATTGGCGGGCTCTGCTTTACCTGCATCAATCGGACTTCTCCGGGAGTGATCGAAAGCCTCCTTCCCGGCTATGTACAGTTTGGACAGCTTACTGGTGGTTTGTCCGATCGTGCCAATCAAATTGCGGATGCCTTTGCGGATGCGGGAATCAAAACCCGCAAGGCGGATTCCCTAAATGAGGCACTGTGGAGAAAGCTCTGCTGGAATGTTCCCTTTAATGGATTATCCATCGCCGCCGGGGGAATCACCACCGACTTGATTCTGTCTGATCCTGAGCTCAAACAAAGGGCCTGGGATTTGATGATTGAAGTACAGGCTGCGGCCCGTGCCTATGGGGTGGAGATCGAGGATGCGTTTCTGCACCGCCAATTTGAACTCACTGAACCGATGGGCCCTTACAAGCCTTCCAGCCTGATCGATTTTCTCGCCGGCAAACCGGTGGAAGTGGATGCAATCTGGGGGGAGCCGCTAAGAAGAGGGCAGGCAAAAGGGTTATCCATGGAGCAAACCAATCGCTTGCTTGTTGAACTGAACCAGGCAACCCAATAGGGGAGAAATATTTAATTCCCCGGTGTGGCTAAGTCCATCGGTGGTCGCCGGGCAATGCTAAACCCGAGAATACGGAAGAACCAGCGGCCC
>ERZ807291.4641-NODE-4641-length-17981-cov-11.557403_pt1 | contig 17981 bp, 8 predicted proteins | sample MGYA00521257_ERZ807291 | MGnify/ENA primary metagenome ERZ807291 (study PRJEB31413, sample SAMN03169783) | marine metagenome | biome: Marine; feature: Water; material: Subsurface seawater | place: North Sea | collected 2011-04-28 | depth 1 m m ... | reverse complement strand
TGCAACAGTTGTGGGAGATGTAAGAATTGGTGTACAATCAAGTGTATGGTATCAGTGCGTTTTGCGGGGAGATATCAACTACATTGAAATTGGTAAATGTACCAATTTGCAGGACGGAGTAATTGGACACCTATCAGATGATCATCCATTAATTGTTGGTGATTATGTTACTGTTGGTCATGGAGCGATTATTCACGCATGTAAAATTGGCGATGAATGTTTAATCGGAATGAACGCAACGATTTTAGATGGTGCAGTTATTGGAAGACAGTCGATCATAGCTGCTGGTGCGGTTGTGCCGACAGGTATGGTTGTACCTGAGGGATCTCTAGTTGCAGGCGTTCCGGGTAAAATTAAGAGTTTGGTAAACCAGGAGAAAAGGGAAAGTTTAAAAGGTTGGGCGGAAAAATACTTAGAAGTTACCAAGTCACATAGTGAATTGAATTTGGATTAATTTGCTCTTCTCTTGGCACTATCCATTCCATACTGGCTATAAAAATCTGTAACTAAATCGACAAGGCGGGGAAGGGGGTAAGTTCCGCTTGTAGCCTCAGCACAACAAGAAATGTAAGAACGAATAGCTTCCTCATCAGCGACTTTACGATCGTTTAAAAGAAGTTTAATCAGAGTTGATCGAGCTTTTATCCAATCCTCCTCATCAAAAGAATGTTGAAGCATTACTTCGCCCCATTTTTTTTGTTCGGTTTGATTTAATTCTGAGTTTAAATCCATAAATCCAAAATATCTGCTGATAGATTTTTGAGCAAATATATATCTTGTGTAAAAAGATTGTAAATTTCGCTTGGATTCTCTCATGGAAAATGCGTATAAGTATTTAAGAACCTTGCCTATGACCACTTCTTCAGAGGAAAACTCCTACAACAAAAATAATCCTTACTCATCCCAACTATTGGTGAACCGAATGCTGACCGAAGGGTCGGACAAGGAGACGCGCCATTTTGAATTTTCACTTGAGGGTAGCGGACTGAGTTATGAACCGGGAGATTCCCTAGGGGTTCTCCCCCTTAATTGTTCCGGGGTTGTGGACGATCTTTTGACCGCTGTTGGTTTTTCTGGTAACGAAGAAGTTGCTCTTGTTGAAAATAAAATAAATTTACGAGATGCTTTACTCAACAATTTCGCCTGTACGGTTTTGAGTAAAATTCAAATCAAAAAATTTAATGAAATTGCACAGGTGGATGCACTTGCAGAAATGCTTAAGATCGAAAATAAGGATAGCCTTATTGATTATATGTGGGGTCGGGAGCTCATTGATCTATTTTTGGAATATCCTCAACCAGATCTTTCGGTTGAAGATTTTACCGGATTACTTCGTCCCATGCCGCCCCGTTTATATTCGATTGCTTCCAGTTTGAGTGCACATTCAGATGAAGTTCATTTAACCGTTGCGGTTGTTCGATATGACACTCACGGGCGAAAAAGAAAAGGCGTCTGCTCTTCTTACTTAGCAGAAAGGGTGGGGGATACCATTCCATGTTATTTCCATCCAAACAAAAATTTTAAGCTTCCGGAAGATAGCGACAAATCAATCATTATGGTCGGTCCCGGAACAGGGATTGCTCCTTTTCGTGCCTTCATCGAGGAAAGGCAGGCGACCGGAGCGCCAGGAAAAAACTGGCTTTTCTTTGGAGATCGCTCTCATAGAACAGATTATCTATACGGGGATGAGTGGGGTGAATATAAGAAAGATGGTATTTTAAACGAACTTGATCTCGCCTGGTCGCGGGATCAGACTGAAAAAGTTTATGTTCAGCATAAGATGTTGGAAAAAGGATCAGAGTTATGGGATTGGTTACAGAACGGTGCCCTTTTTTATGTATGTGGGGATGCTTCCCGTATGGCGAAAGATGTTGATCAAGCATTACGAACGATTGCACAGCAGCAGGGATCTATGAGTGAAGAAGATTCTGCTGTCTGGGTCAAGACACTACAAAAAGAAAAGCGATATTTGAAGGATGTGTATTAATTCGAGTAACTAAATTTTTTAGGTCATTTAATACATTTACCTTTTTATTGGCTATAATTTTAGAATCCCTACATTTCTCTGTTTACAATAATCGATAATCGATTATCAATAAGCAGATGGTCAAAAGTTCTGTTATTTTCTTATTATTGTTAGTCAAGATTAGTTTCTTTGGAGCATCTGCTTATGCTCAAGGGGAATCAGAATTAGAACCGATGGTAGTCGTAGAAACGAGATCACCTGTTCCTTTGAGTGAAGCGTCGCCATGGGTTACTAGAATATCGGGTGAGGACCTTATTGAAAGACAGATATTCAATTTATCTGATGCGTTGCGCTCCGTCCCAGGGATGGCGATTGCAAGAACTGGTCAATTAGGCTCACAGACATCTCTTTTTAGCAGGGGAGGGGAAAGTAATCATGTGACTTTTCTATACGAGGGAAGAAGACTAAATGGTGGTTTTTCTGGCACATACAATTTGGGAGAACTCTCCACGCTCGGCAGTTCGAGTATTGAAATTTTAAAAGGTTCATCGAGTCTTAATGGAGCTAACGCAATGGGTGGAACAGTTCACATGCGGAACGAATTACCTTTAGTTGATGGATATGAATCAAATGTAGGTTTTTCAGCTGGTTCCTTTGATACTTTGATTTCAAATTACAACACTCGTTTCAAAAAAGGAAAATGGGGAGGCAATTTTAGTTTTTCATCTTTGGATACAGAGAATGATCGACCACATTCAAAATTTGAAAGCCTATCATCATCTTTTTTAATCGAAAATCAACTGACCGATGGCCTTACAGTTAACTTTCTTGGTCTTGGTTATGATAACTACCTAGGTACAAACTTTAACAAATATTTTGCGGTTAGCCCTAATAATTATCAGGAAACTGTTCATTTTTTAATTTCACCCCAAGTGGAGATTAAAACAGATGCTTGGGATGCAAGTGTGAATTATTCATATAGCGAGGATGAGATAAATTATACCCCTAGTTGGAATATGCTGTATTGGACAGAACAAGAAAATGTGGATTTTTTATCAAACCTTCTTCTCAGTGACAGGAGTACTCTTCAATTTGGTTTAGGTTATTCTACAAGCAGATTTCTTAGAGAGGGAAATTTCCTTAATAGTTGGGAGCAAACTTATTCATCCCTAGGTATTAGCCATGAAATTACAAAAGATACTGAACTGGATGGTAATATTCGTTTTAGTGATTATTCCGATTTTAAAAACGCGGTGACCTATGATTTTAAAGTTCGAAGATCAATAAGCGAAAATTTAAGTGTTTATGGTAAATATGCTATTGGGTTTGCTCCTCCTGAAGCCCTAGACTTATATGAATTTTCGCCGACTTATCCCGGCAATCTAAATCTAGAGGCAGAAGAGTCTCAGAATTTCGAGGTTGGTTTTACATATGAAGACCCGTCGGCATCAAATATTTATGGGATAACGCTCTATTTTACACAATATGACAATTTGATTAGGGCTGATTATGACTTCACCAATTGGGTATATTTTCCTGCAGAAAATATTGATAAATCCGAATCTTATGGGTTAGAGATTTCTTCGAAAAATCAAATTTCAGAAAGACTTTATTTAGATTCTTCTGTTTCATACAAAAAGTCCAAAGACTTGGATTCAAATAACGATTTTCTCCCTAAGAGACCGGAATTTTTCGGTTCTGTTACTGCAACCTATGGGATTAATTCTTTGAATGTAGGTACTCAAATGAATTTTAAAACCAATACAAAGGAAAATGCCACAAATGAAAATGATGATTATATTATAGCTCGTCTATTCGGAAATTATGAAATCTCGGATGATTTAATATTCAATGCTCGTATTGAAAATCTTTTTGATGAAAAATATGAAGAGGTTATTGGCTATCCAGCACTTGGAAGAGCTGTGCATGCTGGATTGACTTACAATTTCTAAGAAGATCACCCGCACTCGGGGCACACACCATAAAGCATGACTTCAAATCCCTGAACTGTGAATCCACTTGGAGCTTTTGCTGGTGGGCTATCTTCCGTGGTATCATCCAACGCGAAAAGTTTATCACAGGAACGGCAGGAAAAATGTACCTTGTCCTTTCCGTCTGCCCATTCATATCGCGGAGGTTGTCCAGGATAGTCCACACCGACTACTTGATTTTGCTCGGCAAGAGCTTTGATGTGTCGGTAGGTAGTGGCAATACCTATCCGCGGACTACTGGTCGCCGCCCGCTGATGGATTTCAAGAGGGGTGAGGGGGCGATTTGCTTCTCTGATAACCTCTAGAATTATGTTTCCCTGCTGTGTGATTCTCTTCATTTTGTAGCAATCCTATAATCCACACGAAACTTATTTCTTTTGGGTTGAAAGTGTAAGCTTTTTAAGTATCTGAATATCTTTTTTTATCTCAGAATATGCTTCTTTTTCCATTCGATCAATAAAGAGTATTCCATTGAGGTGGTCTACTTCATGCTGGATGCAACGCCCCAGCAAACCATCGCATTTCAATGAGTGTGGATTACCGTCAAGATCTTGATATTTAACAATAATTAATTCTGGGCGGGCAACTTCACCTTTAATTTCAGGAAAAGATAGGCAGCCTTCTTCGTAATAGTACTCATCGCTGGGCAAAAACTGAATTTCAGGATTTGCTAGACACATGGGCATAATCAACTGAGGAGCTAAAGCTTTGTCATCAAGAATACAGATGCTTGGATAATCAGCTTGGTCGGGTACATCTATTACACAAAATTGCTGGTCAACTCCGATTTGCTGTGCTGCTAAACCAATGCCCTCTTCTTGATACATAGTCTCGAGCATTTCTTTATATAAGTTTGCTAATTCGTTTGAAAATTCGACAACTAGCTTTCCTTTTTTATAGAGGATCGGATCGCCGTATTTAATGACCGGAAGGGGCATGATTAAATAAAATGTTATAAATTGGAGGGGATTTCTATTTAAGTGTGTATTCTAAAATAAAAAAGTAATGTCCATGTTAACAAAAATCGATTGCAAGTGAACTAAGAATTTTTGATAATATGCAAATCTTGGGAATTTTGGAATCATTAAAAAAGAGTAAGTTTGGAAGCATTGTACTTTTACCAATCGCGCTTGTGCTTGGAGTACTTGGTTTGGGGAGTCCCGTTTTCTTTTCTACTGTTTCAGAAGAAACATTAATCGATGTGGGAGAAGGGAGCAAAACCATTGATCAGGAAATTATTCGTCAACTTAGACAAAATAATTTAGGCCCGGCTGAAATGCTTCTCCCTTTAACTTCACTTCCAAAGCGTAAGGAATTTGGACTAGCGATTGATAAAAAGAAAGAGGATCACCCGGAACTTTCGATTTCAGGGGGCGGGAGTATTTTTGATATGCTCACTTTCAAGGATTATTTTGGTGGGCTAGATAAATACAATTTAAAACGCGGTCGTTTTGAAGCATTTTTTGTCTACAATCGAGCAACGACCCGGGGTGATCTTTGGGATAGATTGAGCCAGAATAGTTCAAATGACAATGTTCAGGCTCTCCTGAGGGGGATACCGAAGGAGGGGCGCCCTGGGAATTTTTGGGCTCGGGTCCTCAGTGACCCGAGGGTTTCTTCTTTTCCTGGAGTTAAAATTGCAGAGCTTGTCGATTTTCCTTTTTTTCCCGATCGTAGAGCGGTTTTATCAGTTGGTGTCAGGTTTCCCGGTGAATACGACGAAAATGCATCAGAAGCCGAAATTCGAGATCTCTGTATCGCTGATGCTCGGGGCTTTCTGACTCAGTTTTCTCAATCCCCTGAATTTTTTACCGTTCAAAGAAAAGCACCTGATGCGGTTGTCGAAAAAACTGACAACAATAGGTCAGTAGAATCGATTGACTTTGCCAGTATCGGGAAAGATTCTGGAATGCTCAAAGTGGGAAAAATGGATGATGGAGGCTATGCTGTAATTGTCGGTGGAATTGTTAATAAGGATGGTCGCTTTGAGAAGCACGGTCGATGGTTACCTTACCCAATACTTGTTCCGATGATGGTGGGTACTGCAATGTCGATTGAGAAAGAATATTTCTCTTCAGATGTGGCTTATGAAATCGGTCGATTGTCTCAAAATATGCTTAAGGGGGATTTTGAATCGAAGGAAAGAATCAGAGCATTTTATTGGGCTGCACATCAATTAGCCCGAAAAATGAACTTGATGCAAATGGCAGAGTTGACTCAGTCCTGTTCTTCTCTCCAAGGCGTTTTTGATCTTTCTGCCCTCATTCGAATGAGAAACCGTCCATTATCTGAATCTATTGGAAAAATTAAAGCTGCTGAGCAGCGACTTGGCTTTTTGCCCTTTGGGGAAAGAGAGGAAGGGCGTAAAGATCTTGTCATGTTGATTGAGGAAAAAAAATTAATTGAAAGACAATTTGAAGAAGAACTTCGTATCATTTACGGTGCAATTTTGTTATCTGCAGACCCATCCGGGTTACTTCGTTACATTGAGGGATATCCAGTATTTAAGAAAGATGGAGACAAGGAAGCTGCAGTTTCAGCGCTGGAGGATATTTCTTATGCTATGAATCAAGGTTCAGGTGCACTGAAGCATTTACTTGCCCGCAGTAAGCCTATTAATGAAAAAGGCACTCTTTCAAGCTTGATTCGTCCATTTTTTCCCTTGTTTGGAGGAGATCTTTTAACTTACCTTTCACATAGCTATCGTGCTGGTGCACTTTTTATTAAGATTTCATTAATAGTGGCGTCACTCCTTGTATTTTTCTTTTTTATCGCAACTGTTTTACCCAAACCACTCTATCATCGTTCAAAGAGCCACTTTTTCTTGCGTTGGACAGCAAAACTTTCGGGTGCAATTTTTGTCGCATTAATCGTCGTTTTGTCCTTGGAGCCCAACCTCTTACAAACACCACGTGGACAAATTTCTGTTGCTGGATTTGATTTTGCGCTTGCGAATCTTCTCGCCTACGCCAATGAGGAGTCTATGGCGGAACAAAATTTAACTATTGTCACAGCAATCATAGCGGGAGCATTTTTTCTTGTACAGGTTGTTATATTCATGATTTGCATGTCGCGAATCTCTCAAGTCAAAAACGAAGAGCTTAACTCTAATCTTAAATTATCTCTCTTAGATAATGAGGAGAATTTGTTTGATCTTGGTTTGTATGTTGGGCTGGGGGGCACAGTGTTGTCTCTAATCCTTTTGTTGGTGCTGGATGTTAAGCAGGATGCCTTGATCGGTGCTTACACATCAACTCTTTTTGGAATTCTTTTTGTTGCTGCCTTGAAGATTTTCATTGTACGCCCTTATCGTAATCACTTGCTGGTTAAGCAAGATGGCGAGAAGAGGTATGAATCGTAGTTTACTACTGGTAGTTTGCGATTTCCTCCTCCTTAGCATACTGGCTTTGGCCAGGTTTGATGTACCTGCAGATGCAGTTATTGCTAAGGACGGTCAAAAAATTGTTTCAACTGCAGTTATCGAACGAATTTCAGATGGTGAAAGTTATGACGATGTTGTTGCTGAGCTTGAAGCCACAAATGAAACACTTCTTGAGAATTTGAGTAGTGATAAAGATGATTTGCTTGAACAAAAGCTTAAACTTGAGGATCAAATTGCCTTAAGGCAAAAAGAATTGGAGGATAAGGAAAACCAAATTGCTTCCAGGGATGCGGTTATTGCAGATAAGCAAGAAGAGATTCAAAAATCTCAGCAAGAAGCAAAAGAACTTGAACGTCGTCGCGAGGAAATTGAAAAGAAGAGAGAAGCATTGTTGCAAACTAATGCTGCATCCAAAAAAGAACTCGAACTTCTTTCCAAGGACTTAGCTGATGCTCAAAAGAAATCAGACCAGTTAGCACAATTGAAAGCTAAGACTGAAAAAGAAGCTGAAACTATCCGTGTTGAATTAGCTAGATCCAAGGAAAAGGCGAAGGCTGAGGAAAAAGCTGCATCCGAGGCTAAAGCTCAGCTTCAGGATGAAAAAAGAAGAGGAGATGCTTTGGTTGCATCCACAGCTAAATTAGATCAAAAAATTGATTCTCTAAATCAGGGCCTTGAGGGAGTTGGAAATGATCTTAAAGTGGTTGGCCAAGGTTTAGCCGGTGTGGGGGATAAGATTACATCTGTAACTAAAGATGTCAGCAGCGTAAGAAAGGACATTACCCGGGTAGGTGAGGAAATGGCAGGAGTGAAAGAAACTGTAAATGGTGTGAGCGAAGAGGTTGCAGGAGTTGGCTCAAAGGTTGAGACAATAAAAAAGGAAGTTGCTGAGACTGCTGCAGAACAGAAAGAAAATTTTCGCCAACTTAATGAACGCCAGACTCGATCTTTGAATGAAATATATACACGCTATGATGAAAATAAGATTAAATTGGAACTTAATTTTAAGCATAAGGGCGGTTTTCTAGGTGCTGAAAAGCAAGATAAGTTTATCATGGACTCAATTATTATGGTCGATGGTTCATTTGCTTACTGCTTGGTCCATTCCAAAGACAGTCCCTTTAGGCTAAGCCCACGATCTCGTACCCTCGTTGATGTTTCTGGTTTTATTACAAGCCCGAAGTTAAGTTCCCCGATCCCTGTTAAGGAAGTTGCTTTTATGGATGACCCTCGAATTTTAATCGTCCCACTTTATATTAATCCTCAGGAATTGGCTAAAAGTTCTAAAATTGAAGTTTTTCAAGCTCCTCAAAACCCCTACCTTTTCGCCGAAGCTGTCGTCGTTGATTCAAAGGATGGAAAATTTGGGCAAACGGATTTTATTCGAGATGATCGAGATTCCCGTTATATCAAAGTTAAGCATAATAATTTTGCTTTTGTAACTGGGGCATTCAATTCTGGGAAATCCGATATCGTATTTTCCCAAAAAGGTGAGTTGCTCGGAATTATGGTAAACAACGACTATGCATTTCATGTTAAGAATTTAGGGGCAAGAATTCACAGTGGATCTCGAACTACTTTGGGCGATACTTTTGATTCGGCAAAGACCAATTCATTATTAGTTTCATTAAGTAAAAAGCTTTTTGGTTTGAATCTTAAATTTAGATAATAATTGCTCTTTTATTTTGAAGCTGAACTTATATTCATGGTGCATTTGATCGTCCTGTTTTTGGCTGAAATTAGGCAGAGATGAGTGTTTTAAGTCTTAAAAAATCTGTATCTGAAAGGGGTTTTCTCTCAGGTCTTATAGAATTACCCAAAGATCGGGCACATTGGTCAGTTACTCTTTTGTTTATTGGTCTTGCATATTTACTAAGCGTTTGGGTGCGCTTGGAGTGGATAGACTTTGCCCAGGCTAACTTCGTTGATGAAAGTGGTGAAGTTCAATACCTTCGTCCCGATATGGTCAAAAATGGTGTCGCTTTGCCTAACACCCATGATAGTTTTTATTTTGGCAGTATTCTTCAAAAAGGGCATTTGGGTATGCATGAAGATAATCATTTGATTCCAAGCGTATTCACGAATGGAATGATTACCTACCTGCCTTATCTATTACTTGAATTTTTTCCTTCTTTAGATATCGAATTACTTCTCCTTTGGTTGCCCGTTTATCTGGCTGGTATTGTGTGTATTCCCATTGTTTTAATTGGACGATTATATGGCAGTTCTTTATGGGGTTTTTTCGCGGCTTGTTTAGCCGGAATTACACATAGTTATTATAACCGAACCCTTGCCGGATATTATGATACGGATATTTTTTCGATTACAATTCCGGCATTTGCCTTATATTTTTTATTGGGTGCAAGCAGGAGAAACTCGGTCAATTATGCTTTTTTTGCCGCACTGAGTCTTTATCTTTATAATTTTTTCTATTCATCAAGTCAGGCAGTTACAGGCGCCCTAGGAGTAGCTTTTATTCTTTATCGGTTTATTTTGTTTTTTCTTGATTTGGCTTTCATTAAAGATAAGAGAAAAAGCCAAGCGTTTTTGAGCGATTGCTCAATTTTTACATTCAAATCAAGCTTGCTCATTGCCTTTGCTGTTTATGCAGAAGCTTGGTCGGGTGGTCCAGTAATTGAGGCTTCTGATGGCAGGTTTTCTTTAGGCTTACTTGTACTTTCTATCCTTTGGGTTTTGCTTAAAGGACTGACCCTGAACGATGATTGCACGAGGTTGGATTTTAAAATTTTAAAATCAAAAGTCCCATTTTCGGTTCCCATTGTTATTCTCCCCGTACTTTCTTTGGCTATGATTGTCTTTCTGGCCTTATTTGGTGGGGTTCAGGGAAAAATTTTTAGTAAACTGCAGAGCTATGTTTCTGCCGGTGAGGGGAAGTCCTCTCAGGCTTTCAGTGGCAAAGGCTATGGATTAAATTATTTGGATGTTGTTTCAACTGTTAGAGAAGCCAGCGGAATTCCGCCCGATGTAGTGCGTAATCGAATTTTAGCAGATGCTCCTTCTTGCTCATGCCCAAGGTGTCTCCCTCAAAATGAAAAAGCAGATGCATGGATAATACCCACTGCAATCATCGGTTTCATTGGCTTGGCATTTTTGATCCTTCGTTATTGGGAGCTTTGTTTTGTCTTACCATTCTGTGCGATTGCTGTTTATTGCTTTAAAGGGGCAGTTGGGCTTAGGTTTACTGTGCATGTTGGTAATGTCGCATCTCTAGGTATTGTTTTTCTTATAATGGTCGCCCTCTGGGGGATTGTTAGACTGCTTTTGAAGTCGAAGAATCCCGGCTCATTAACCTTGGATATTGCGAAGTGGGGGACCTGGGGTGTTGCCGCATTTGTTGTATGTTTTTTTGCATTACCAAATATTCAGCACGCGAAAAATTATAATTCCCATGTTGTTTATCCCATGAAAACGGTTGAGGTTCTGGATAAATTGAACCAAGCGTCTTCGCCAGACGATTTTGTTGTCACTTGGTGGGACTACGGATCGGGATGTTGGTTTTATGGAAATACCCGTACCTTCACATCTCCAGCACATCAAACTTTTGATAATTTTTTAACATCTGAGATTCTTCGTAGTTCATCTCAGGCACGAGCTGTCAATTTATCACGTCTAAAAACCGAAACTTTTGTAAATTTACAGAAAGAAAGAGAATCCGGTGGAGAAGCTTTTGCTACTGCCGTTCAGGCAATTTTTAAGGACGGTACTCCAGATTTGGAATTTTATCAGGGATTGATAAACGATCTTGGAGATAATAATTACACTCTCCCACCTAAAACCAGAGATGTTTTCCTTTTTCTACCTTATGAAATATTGCGAATTTTTCCCACCATATTAAGTTTCAGTTCCAGAAATCTTTATTTTCCGCAAAAGTACGGATCAAATAACAATGGATCAAAAGACCCTCCCATGATGATTCTTCGAAACGGTAGGCGCCAGGGGAGTTCAATCGTATTTAATAATGGTTATCGACTGGATAGAAGAGGTTTTTTGCGAGTTGAGGGTGAAAGGAGCGGTACCATTCCATACGGTCAGGTTTTAGAAGTTACGGACAATGGCAAGCCTGCATTGCCTATTGAGGCAATCGAATTTAACGGGGTACGAATTCCGGTAAATAATGATCCAACTGCAACAAGAAGATTATTATTTGTAAAAAATCAGGGAGAGCTTGCTATTCTTTCCCCTGAAACATTTCGCTCCACTTTTGCCCAAAGATTTCTGTTGGATCGTTTTGATCAAAAAGCATATCAACATCCACTTTTTGAAAAAGGCCCGTTTCCCCGAAACCAACCCTACATGGCCCAGGCAGACTGGATCACTCAATCTGGGCAAACCTTATCCTTAAATATGAGAGGGGGCTATCGAATCGATGCTGATGTTGGTAAAAATTTAGCCCGTATCCCGGGTATGAATGAGCCCGTTCCTTTCAGTTTTCATCGATCCATTCATCAATCAGATGGAAAAATGGTGAAGATACCATCCAAGTCAGTGCCTGACTCCCGTTTTCACTTAATCCAAACTAATCTACCCGTTTTTCTCGGAGGAAGAACTTATCAGGTCCCAGAAGGTGGACAATCTATTGAGGAAGTGGCAAGAGCGAACGGAATCAGTACCAATTCTCTTGTTTCTTCTATTGGTGAAGATAAGTCTTTTCAATTTGATGAATTTGAAAAAGTTGAGATTCCAGCAAAAGGATATGAACTACGTCCAGCGTCTTTTTTTATGGATAATGAAGTTTTTAATAGCGTCCTTGTCCAAGGTTTTTTGATGGAAAACTTGGATCCTAATTATTTCCAGCAGATTTTTGCTTCTCCTTGGGGAAAAGTTTATAAAATATTACGATAATCTTTGTATTTTATAGCCGTGCAATGCTAATGATAAACATAATCTTATTATTATAGCATTAATTTTCTTGCTTGAATCCACAAAATCCTTTCATTTAATATACAATAAAATTATTAAGTTATGAAATCCCTTGCACTTTTCCCGTTTTTACTGATCACACCACTGCTGCTTATGGCACAACCTCAGGAGGCACTGGTTGATCCTAAGGGAGCAATCATTATCGCTCAGCTTCAAGGGGAAGTATTGGTAACCAACAACAACACAGGGGTTGTACTGCCAAGTGGCACTGTGAAGGCAGGCGGGATTTTATCAGATGGCCACACAATAAAGACTGGGGCAAATGCCAAGATCGTCCTCCTTCTTTCTAATGGCACGGTAACCACACTGAAAGCAGAATCATCGCTTAATTTTAAAAAGTTTACTCAGGAAAAATTTGACACATCAAAAACCAAGTTAACCGATCTTAAAGGTGAACCAAGCAAATCAAATGTTGTTATTGACATTGAGTTCGGTGATTTAGTGGTGGATGTTAAAAAATTAGACAAACAGTCTAATTTTAATATTGAATCTCCCGTTGGGACCGCTGGAATTCGTGGAACTGTCCCCGCGATTTCAGTGGTAAAAAATCCAAATGGTGGTTTTTCTCAAACCACTTCTATGCTTCGTGGTGAGATTGCATTTACTCCAAAGGGTGGGGGGCTCCCCACATTGTTGGGCCCTGGGCAAAGCTTGTCGACGGGTATCGGGCCGAATGGTATTGTTTTACCCCTTCAAATGGGACGTGTATCCGCTGCATTATTAAATTCAATACAAGCAGATGTGGATGCTCAGGGTGCCGCAATGGGTATGATTTACAAACCCAAGAGCAATGATTCCAAAAGAAGAAGCGGTACAACTGAAACGGGTGACGAAGATGCACCATCTGAAGACGAGCTCAATGATTCTGATGATAGTAGAAAAGGGGCATCAAAGGGCGTAGGGGGTGATGACGACAATGGAACGCAACAGGCAGTTGCTCTAGACAAAGCTGGTCTAATCGACTTAGATAACTCCGAGCAAGTTGCCAAAGTTGAAACTTATGTTGAAGTTACCGAAAAAGCATCAGAGCTATACGCTGATAAAAAAGAAGCAGATGCTACTGCTGCTCGGAGGCGTGCTAATGACGGTGAGAGTACTGATAATGAGTCAGGAAGTTTTTTAACCAATCTTGTGGGCAACTTAGACGATGTTGTTGATATAACTGAAACTGCAAATGATCTTGGTGCGAAGGATGCTGATGTCTTAAACGAAGTGGTCGATAATGCTGACAAGGCAAAAGATATTAAAGTAGTTTTTCAAGCCGCCGAAGAGATTGGCTCTAAAGATACAGGCACTGTGGGTGCTGTGCTCAGAAATGCTAGCAACGCTGATAAAGTTGCAGATGTTGTTAAAAGTGCGGATGCAGACGATGTTTCTGCTAAACGACGCGCAGATTCTCCTAGCGAAAGTAAATTCAAGAAGCTCGGAGGAATGTTCAAGGCAATTAAAAAAGTGGATGAAGTGGCGCAGAAAAAGAAAGTGGCTGCTGCCGAAGCCGCTGCTGCCGAGGCTGAGGCTGCTGCTGCTGAGGTTGCTGCTGCTGAGATTGCTGCTGCCGCAGAAGCTGCCGTCGAGGCTGCTGCTGCCCAGGAGTTAGCTGCTGCTGAGGCCGAACAGCGTCAACTTCAAGAAGTTGCCGCCGAATTAGCCGAGCAACTGGCTAATGCTTCCGATGAAGAAAAAATTGCACTTGAAGCACAGAAAGCTGCTGCTGACAAAGCTGCTGATGATGCCGCACAAGCTGCTGCTGATAAAGCCGCTGCTGATGCCTTAGCGAAAGCTGCTGCCGCAGACCAAGCTGCTCAGGAAGTTGCTGCGGCGAAAGTCGCTTATGACAGTGCTGTAATTACTCTTGAGACGGCTACCAGCACAGAAACAGTTGATCAAATTGTATCCGATTACGAAAATTCTCACTCATTATTATCTCGTAGCGGTTTAAATTTAACCGGTAAGGCACTAATTCGTAAAAATGATATTGAAACTCCCGTTGTAGATGTTGGTAATGTTTTTACTAATTTAGACGCAGTCGCTGATCTTACCGCTACGGCTACAGACTTAGAGGAAACTGTAAAAGCACAGGCTCAAGCATCTGGAAAATCTGATGAGGAGATTGCAGCTGAAGTTTCTGCAGTGAGTGCTGGTTTTGATTCTGTCCTTCAAAACGCTGACCAAGCCAATGAACTAAATGAAATGGTCGGGAAAGCTCAGGGAATTTCTGCTGGAAGTGGAGGTCCATCCGTTTCAAATCTGTTAAATAATGCATCAAAGGCAAAAGACCTCAAGACAGTTGTTGACAGTGCAGAAACAACTGGAGCGAACGACAGCTTAACAGCTTTACTGAAAAACCCCGATAAAGCTGATAAATTTGCAGCAGTTGTTAATGAACAGGCTACCTCTAATGAACCATCAAATTTAAATACTTTATTTGATGTGGTAAAAAAAGTAGACGCTGCGAAAGATGCACAAATAGCAGCAGCAGCTGAACAGGCTGCCGCTGAAGCAGAGAAAGCTCGCCTGGATGCGGAGGCCGCCCTAATAGCCGAGCAATTGGCCAATGCTTCAGCTGCGGAAAAAGCCGCTCTTGAGGCACAAGCCGCCGCCGCCCAATCAGCTGCCGCCGAAGCTAAAGCGGCTGCCGAAGCTAAGGCCGAGGCAACTTTAAAAGCAAATGCGGTCAAAGTAGATGATGCCTTTAACCAAATATCTGATGTTGTTGAATTAGCAAAATCAGCGACTGAATTGGCAGGAGGAAATGAAGATTCTTCGTTCCTTGATAATGTTCTTCAAAATGCTGAGCAAGCCGCAGAGCTTAATGCTATGGTCAAGAAAGCAGATGAGATTGCTGCAGCAGAAGCGAAGGCCGCAGCAGATGCAATTGCCACTGCGAATGCGATAGTAGATGCTGATGCAAGAGCCGCTGCCCTCGCAAAAGCAGAAGCCGCAGAAGCTGCTGCAAAAGTAGCAAAGTCTTCCCGTTCTAGTAAGTTGTTTACCAATGCAAGTCAGGCTGCGGATTTGAAGGCCATGGTAGACAAGAATGACGAATTAGCTGCTCAAGAGGCTGCAAGTGCTGTTGCGGCACGAGAGGCTGCAGAGGCAATAGTCGGTGACGACGAGGCAAAAAAGGTTGCCCTCGATGCAGTGAAAGCCGCAGAAGATGCTGCGATAGCCGCGAAAGCAGCTCGAACCAACAAACTTCTTGAGAATGCTGATCAAGCAAAAAATATGAAATTACTTGCTGAAAAAGCGGAGGCTGCAGAAGCTGCTGCAAGAGCAGAAGCTGCTGCTGCAAGGGCTGCTGCTGACCAGGAAAAGAAGAGATTAGCCGATGAAGCATTGATCCTCGCTGAACAGTTAGCGAATGCAAATGAGGCCGAGAAAGCCGCTCTTGAAGCCCAGAAAGCTATAGCAGATGAAGCCGCTCGCCAAGCTGAGGAGGCTGCTGAGGCCGCCGCCGCCGCTGAGTTAGTAGCAGCTGAGTTAGCTCAACAAACGGCCGCTTCATCTTTAAATTCTCTTTTTGATAATGCTGAAAATGCTTCAGATGTTGTTGCAGTTGTAAACGCTGCGGAAGCTGAAAAACGTCAATTACTGGAGACTGCAGCTGCAATAGATGCTCAACTTTCCAATGCTTCTGAAGAAGAACGAGTAGCTCTTGAAGCTCAGAAAGTTGCCGCAGATGCAGCAGCGGCAAAAGCCGAGGCTGATGCATTTAGCTCTGTAAGTGCGGTCATGGCTAACGCAGATCAGGCAAAAGCGATGAAGGCTGCAGTAGAAGCAGCAACTTCAACTACAGGAACTGATGGCGGTGATAATTCGGGGCAAAAATTGAAGACTCTTTTTGCTGTGGTTAAGAAAGTTGATGAATCGAAGAAGACACCATCTTCTAACACAGATGCAGGGTCCACCCCGACAAGCCAATCAGACTCTGCTTTCCAGAACCTTCAAGCTTTAGTAGATGTTGCTGAAACACTCTCGGGTACAGACGGAGCCGACGCGGATATTGATTTGGGAGCTGGTTTTGACGCTGTATTACAAAGCGCTGAGACCGCTGGGCAGTTGGCCTCCGCATTGAAAGAAGATGCGAGCTTAATTGACACTATAAATCAAGCATCGGGATCAAGTGATGGTAGTGCCCCTGTTTTAGATCTAGAAGCCGAAGTGGCAAAATCTGCCCTTGGTAAGCTAGAAATTCGATTTAAGGATAATTCTGAACTTCTCGCTTCAATCAATCAGTATGAAGATCGTGCCGATGATTTGGCTTATGTCTTGAATTCTGATGTAGTGAAGGGCAACCCAGAACTAGAAGCTAATTTTCTTAATAATCTAGATAATTTGGATAATTTATTAGATCTAACAGCAGTTTTAGATGATGACCCTGCCAAGATTCAAGCAGTATTTCAAAATTTGGATAAAGCCGAAGACCTTAAAGTTTTAACCGAGCAATTTAGATATGAGCCGGAAAAGCTAGACACCGTTTATGGTCAAATGGATAAACTAGAAAATTTCAAGAGCTTATCTAATACCTATACCGATGAGCCTGATAAGCTAGACCTCATCTTTTCTAATACTGACAAATTAGATGGAATAATAAACCTGTCTTCAACATTAGCCACTAATGAGATGGAGATTGTTTTTGATAATTTAGAATATATTTCTGAAATTGAGACCATTACTTCTAGGTACGAAGGAGACGAACAAACCATGGTTTTAGAAAGTCTCGATTCGCTAGCTCGTCGATTTGAGGATGACCCTGCAAAGCGCGAAATAGTTTTTAACAACCCGGATAAACTAACCGCACTTCAAACCTTAACTTCTGATTTGGATGACGAAGCAGGATTCGATGTAGTTTTTGACAATATTGATAAATCAGATGCTATCCTTAACACTTATAACGATATTAAGGAATTGCCTGAAGATCAGCAGGCAGAGTATTTGGCGAATTTGTTCAAGGATCAGGATTCATTTGAAAGCACAATGAAGGAACAGGGCAAGTTAATGCTTAACCTGGATTTCCCGCAATATGGTGAGGAGATTGAACAATATGGGGATCGAGCAGCTGAAATTGCAATTACAGCCGAACTATTTAGCGATAACCCAGATGATCTAGATATTCTTTTTGGGAATCTTGATAGCCTAGATATTATTCGCGAGGCAGATACACTTGGTGCAAAACCAGTAGAAATTCTTGAAAACATTGATAATTTAAAAGCTCTTAAATCTGATACTGATATTACTCCAGAACTTGAAGCCCAGTATCTTGCTGAACCTTCTCAAGTAAGGGATTTACTTGATATCAAAAACGAAGCAAAAGAGTTGGGTGCAGATGTTAATGATATTTTTGCCAATTTTGAGGATTTAAAAAGACTCAAGGCAGACTCCGATGTCAGCCCAGAACTTGAAGCACAATTTCTTAGAGATCCAGGTTCGGTGGGGACCATACTTTCAGTTAAAGATCAAGCAAAAGCTCTAGATGCCGATGTTAATGATGTGCTCAACAACATTGATGATCTGGTAGCTTTAACAGAGAATTTTCATGATGACACTTCAAAGGTAGACGCTGTACTTAAGAACCCTAATAAAGCAGAAATGCTACGAGACTTAACAGGAAAGTTGGACGGAAAAGAGGACAATTTATTTGAAAACCTTGATCAACTCGATGTGATTGCTGATTTAGCAACCGATTTCGGAAATGATCCAA
>ERZ807291.4637-NODE-4637-length-18000-cov-16.570855_pt1 | contig 18000 bp, 10 predicted proteins | sample MGYA00521257_ERZ807291 | MGnify/ENA primary metagenome ERZ807291 (study PRJEB31413, sample SAMN03169783) | marine metagenome | biome: Marine; feature: Water; material: Subsurface seawater | place: North Sea | collected 2011-04-28 | depth 1 m m ... | reverse complement strand
ACGCCCAAACCCGACTGCGCCAAGTCCATCAACTCTCTGATGGCCACCGTAAAGATAGCTTGGTCTACCGTATCGGCGCCGCGCATCTCGGCCTGCAGCAGCAACCATCGATCTACCATCAATTGGTGCTCACCCAGCCAGCGTTGCACCATGGGCCCGGCCGCCTCTTTAACCTCAGCGCCCGCCAGTATCGCCAGCGTGATGGCCAGTTGCTGCCAGTTCAAGTCATCCTGCAAACTCTCACGGGCCAAAGCCTGCCATTGGTTGAGGGCCTGATACTCGTGAATTTGCTTGCTAAACCAGTGCAGGTGCAGTTGTTCACCGACGACGAAGAAGACACTGGCTACCTTATCGATGGCCACACCCGTGCGGTTCGAAGCCTCGACGATGCCCATCACCGAGTACAGATGGTGGGCTGCAGCAACAAAACTCGAAAGCTCTTCGCCGACACCCATGCTCACCAGTCGATCCTTGCCGATCTGCCATTCCTGCAACGCATTACCCATTAGTAATTGATCCCAGCGCGCAAACAGCAAGTGCAAGGCCTTGGAAAATACCGGCACCTCTTGACTCAACTCAAGGGAACGCCGTCGATTACGAATCAGCCAGCGAGTCACTCGGCGAATCAACCGATTGACATCCATCATCATCGACTTCTGCAATTGATGGTTCACCACATGATCGAGGGCCGAAAGCTCATCCCAGCGCTGTTCGAAATTGAAGATATCCCGAGCACCGACGTAAGCCTTGGCAATCACGGCGCTACTGACCCCGGTAGACTCCGCCATACGCTCAACGAAACTCATACCCATATGGTTCACCATGCGGTTAGTCACCTGGGTGGCAATGATTTCTCGGCGCAGGCGATGTTGCTGCAATTCATGGGGATACTTTTTAACCAGCACGGCGGGAAAAGCATCATAGAGTTCCCGCACCAGGTAGGGCTCATCCATGATGCTTGAGGCCGCCAGTTGTTCCTTTAAACCACTCTTCACATAGCTCGTCAGAATCGCGATTTCAGGGGGCGTAAAATAGCGGCCCTTGGCACGCCGTTCCTGCATCTCATCATCGCTAGGCAGAAATTCCAACTGGCGATCGAGCCGGCCCTGGTCTTCAAGAACCGACATCAAATGAGAGTATTCGAAATTTCGCCGCGGCGCTTGATAACTCATCAAGCCAATCGCCTGAGCCTGCATGTAATTGTTATCCAGGACAATGGCGGCAACATCCTCTGTCATCTGCTCCAGCAACTTGACTCGACGCTTTGGGTTCAGCTTGCCATTTTCGAGCAACTGGTTGAGTAGAATTTTGATATTGACCTCAACGTCGGAGCAGTTAACCCCACCGGCATTATCAATAAAGTCGGTGAAGCAGACGCCACCGTGCGCATTGAACTCCACTCGGGCCAGCTGAGTCATCCCCAGATTACCGCCCTCACCGATCAATCGGCAACGCAGGTCCACGCCATTAATCCGAATACTATCGTTGGCTTTATCGCTCACGTCTAGATGAGATTCCTGACGACTTTTAACATAGGTGCCTATGCCACCGTTCCAAAGCAAATCAACCTGCGCCTTGAGGATCATCGTCAACAACTGGTTTGGCGCCAGCTGATTTTCGCTAATATCGAAACGGCGCTGCATCTCTGCAGAAATCGGAATTGACTTGGCGCTGCGATTGAAAACGCCACCGCCTCTGGAAATCAGCTGCCTATCATAGTCAGCCCAGCTCGACCGGGGCAGATCAAATAATCGCTGGCGTTCAGCAAAACTGGTGGACGCCACCGGCGCTGGATCGACAAAGATATGCTGATGATTGAATGCGGCCACCAGGCAGATATGCTTTGACATCAACATGCCGTTGCCAAACACATCACCGGACATGTCACCGATACCGACCACTGTAAAATCCGTGTCTTGCGGGTTGATGCCGATGTCTCGAAAGTGTTGTTGCACCGAGGCCCAAGCACCCTTGGCAGTGATGGCCATGGCTTTATGGTCGTAGCCCACGCTACCTCCGGAAGCAAAGGCATCGCCCAGCCAGAAATTATTAGCGATAGAAATCTCATTGGCAATATCGGAGAACGCTGCCGTACCTTTATCCGCAGCGACCACCAGATAGTAGTCATCATCGTCGTAACGCACCAGATCCCGAGGCGGCACTACCTCCCCCTTCACCAGGTTGTCAGTAAGATCTAGTAGCCCCTGAATAAAGATCTTGTAGCAAGCGATACCCTCTTCGGTGACAGCCTCGCGACTGGCCCCGCTAGGAATCTGCTTCGGCAGAAAACCACCCTTGGCACCCACAGGTACAATCACCGAATTTTTTACCTGCTGAGCCTTCACCAGCCCTAACACTTCGGTGCGGTAATCCTCACTACGGTCGGACCAACGCAGCCCCCCACGCGCCACCTTGCCACCGCGCAGATGCACACCCTCGACCCGTGCCGAATAAATGAAAATTTCGTGCGCCGGACAGGGTTTAGGCATCTCACTGATCAAGGCGGGCTGCAGCTTCAGTGCCAGGCACTGGCTGATCTCGTCACGTTGCCTATCTCGCTGATAGTAGTTAGTCCGCTGGGTGGCCAGCACCATTTCCAACAGGCGCCGCAGCACTCGGTCTTCACCCAGATTTTCCACCTCATCGATGCGTTTGAGAATCCCGGCGTGCAACTTGGCCGCGCGACTGTTGGCCTTGCCCCGGTTGACCGCAGGATTAAACCGTTGGTTAAAGAGCTCGAACAGGGATCGAGCGATAGCCGAGTACCGGGTGACACAATCAGCGATAAAGGGCTGACTGTAGCTGCTCTGCAATTGCCCAAAGTAGCGCGAATAAGCCCGAATCACCTTTACCTGCTGATAGTCCATGCAGGCCGCGGGCACCAATCGATTAAAGGAATCATTTTCCTTGCCGCCGTTCCAGACCTGCTTGAAAGCCTCTTCGAACAGTGCCTTGACGCTCGCCAGCCCGCCTCTTGGCGTGGTAACAAACGCCAGCACAAAGTCGTGAATCCAGGTTCGGCCACCATCATGGTGGACTTCATAAGGATGCTCCTCAATCGACTTGGCACCCAGGTTCTCCAAAATGGGAATCACATCTGACAAGGGCAACGAGTCACCTCGGTGGAATAATTTAAAGCAGGTGTAGGTCACGTCACCCTCAGCCACCTCATACAGGTTCACCTCAAGGGGGTTGTCATCCGTCAAGACCTGCAGATAACCAATGTCATCAGAGGCGGTCTCCGGACTGAAATCATCTCGATAGCCCGGTGGAAAAATACCGCCGTAACTCGCCAACAAGGCCTCGGCTTGTGGCTCAGGATATTGACCCATCAGGACGTCTTGCAGCTCGTCTTGCCAGGAGCGCGTGAGCTTCAATATCGATTCTTCAAGGGCAGGCACATCAAGTTTAACCGACTTCGCCGGGTCAACTCGGAACACGAAATGGGTGCGTATCAGGGTCGACTCTGAGAACAGCGTGGAGAACTCGGCATCCAGCGGCTGCAAGCACTGAGTCAGCAACTCCTGCACCTTGCGACGCAGCTCGGTGTCGTAGGTATCCTTTGGCAGGTATACCAGACAGGAGACAAAATCTGCAGACTGCCGCACCAGCAACCTAACCATGCGACGCTCCTGTAGCGCAACGCTGCCCATGACGGTCTGGCCCAGCTCCTCAGCGGTGGACAAAAACAGTTCTTCGCGGGGCAAAACCTCGATAATACGAGTCAATTCACGACCTTTCTGGCTCGACGCCGACAACTCAGCATTGGCGTAGACCTGATCGATCTTCTGTCTGACCAGCGGGATCTTGCGCGGATTCTGATTAAATACCGATGAAGTGAACAGGCCAACGAAGCGACAACCACGGCGCTCGGCACCCTTGGTCGCCGGGTCTGCGGGCCGAATGATGGTCACGGAGTCGTAGTAGGCCGGGCGGTGCACCTGACTTTTCACCGGCAACTTGGTGATCAGCAACTGGCTTGCCCCAGCATCAGGGATCCGCATGACAATATTGTCCGCCGTCATATTGCGCCGACATAGTCCCAGGGCTAAGTTCGGCAGCCGACTCAAGCCTTTCTCAGTCTTCCCCAGAGTAAACTCTTCATAGCCCAGAAAGGTGAAGTTATTCGAGTAGAGCCAGCGCAGAAATTCACTGTGCTCGGTGTCGATCCTCGAAACATTTTGTCCGGCACCAATTTCATCCCCCCAGAGCAACAGTTGCCGGCGCATGGGTGCAAAATCATGGATGACCCGCTGAACCAGTTTCAGTATCTGTCGGATACTGCGTTCGAGACGCTGAGTCTCAGAGATTTTATCAATCTCCAGGTGAATCAGGGTCTCGTTCGGATTGTCATCCTCAACAATCAGGCTTTTACCCTTAGTACGGACGACACTCAGCAGACACTGTTGAACTTCCGTCAGCACTAAACCTTGTTGCGTCAGCTCGATCCGAATGGAATCAAGCAGAAAGGCCATATTCGGCGCGACCACTTCTAACACCGTCTGCTTCGACTCATAGCCGTCTTTAGCCAGGGTCGGATTAAAGACTCGAACAATCGCCCGCTTGCCATTAAATCGCCGGTAGAAATCCCAGCCGGAACGAACCGCCGCGAGTACGCTCTCCCAATCCTTGTTGAGCAACTCGCTCAAGGGTGCCTGAGAGTAGTAGAAACGCGCGAAGCGTATCAGAGCCTTGTCTTTCGACTGCTTCTGGATTCTTCGTTCAAGGGCAGTATAGAACGCCGCCTTAGTCTCAATGTTCGCGATAGTCATGGCATTGTTCCCAGCTATGGTGTGGCCAAACACAATTCAAGGCTATCATCTGGTAGAATTGGGGCGTCTGGCACGCGCCCCAATGTTGATAACAGTATTGCTAACAATATTGATGCTCGCCAGCATTTCCGGGTTCTCGCGGGAACCGTAGTCGATTTGCGCGGTCTATCAATGGCTGCTCATCAGCTGCAACCGAATTGCGTTACATTTTGATACATTAATCCACCAGTTAGAAGAACCAATAAGCCATGCAAGACACAACACGAACACCGATTCAACATCGCAACAGTATCCTTGAGCTAGAGCAATGGTTAAGACAGCAAATCATTGGCCAGGAGAAACTCGTCAATCGTCTGCTCATTGCCCTACTGGCTGATGGCCACCTACTGGTGGAAGGCGCACCGGGCCTCGCCAAAACTAAAGCGATCAAGACACTTGGGCAGGCCATTGAGGGTGATTTTCACCGCATTCAATTTACCCCTGACCTGTTACCGTCGGATATTACGGGCACCGAGATCTACCGCGCCCAGGAAGGCAGCTTTGAATTCCAACGTGGTCCCATTTTCCACAACCTGATTTTGGCCGACGAGATCAACCGAGCGCCGGCGAAAGTTCAATCAGCCCTGTTAGAAGCCATGGCCGAGCGCCAAGTCAGCTTCGGCCGCCAGACCTTCGATTTACCCGAACTGTTTTTGGTCATGGCGACCCAGAACCCCATTGAACAGGAAGGCACCTATCCCCTGCCTGAAGCTCAGCTCGATCGCTTTCTGATGCATGTCACCGTCGACTACCCCGATGCGGCTTCTGAGCTATCCATTCTGCAACTAGTCCGCGGTGAAGCCCTGGCCGCCCGCACCCGCGTGCCAGCCCCACAGCCCATACCGGTACCACAAGAAACCTTGTTCGCCGCTCGCGCAGAAGTGCTCAGCCTGCATATGTCACCCGCGGTGGAAGACTATATCGTCCAATTGACGATGGCGACTCGCAACCCAGGCGCCTATGGCGATGACCTCGCGAACTGGCTCGATTATGGCGCCTCACCACGCGGCACCATCGCCCTGGATATATGCGCTCGGGCCAACGCCTTTCTATTGGGTAAGGATTTTGTCAGTCCCGATGATGTTCAGGCCGTGGTCCATGACGTGTTTCGGCACCGCATCATCGTTAGCTTCGAAGCCGAAGCCACAGGTATCGATGCCGACCATGTGATCAAGACCCTGGTACAACGTGTCGCCGCAGCGTAGCGCGGAGCAACGTCCATGGTCATGAAACGGGTCAGCCAATCTAGCCGCCACGAGCTCAATATTCGCGGCGGTGCCTATACAGACATCCGCGAGCTCATTCGACTGCGCTATGCGAGCAAAGCCATTGACGCCTTTGCCAGCAGCAAGGCGCGTAACCCCTTGTCGGGATTGCTGGCGTCGAACTTTCGAGGCCGCGGCATTGATTTTGCGGAAGTGCGAACCTATCAGCCCGGTGACGACGTTCGTACCATTGACTGGCGCGTCACGGCGCGCACCGGCGCACCCCACACCAAGCTATTTCAAGAAGAAAAAGAGCGCCCTGTGCTGATCCTTGTGGATCAGTCTCAGTCCATGTTCTTTGGTTCCAAGGTCGCCTTCAAATCAGTACTGGCCGCAGAAGTCGCCGCATTGCTCGCCTGGACCGCGCTAGAACGGGGCGACCGTGTTGGAGGCGTGGTGTTTTCCGAAGCGGGCCATCGTTCCGTGCGCCCGCGCCGCAGCAAACACTCAGTATTGCGCTTGTTACACGAGATCAATGACTTCAACCACCTGCTAAACCAGCAATCCCTGGCCGCCACCGGCGGGAACTATCTGGTTGAGGCGCTGCGCAATCTTCGCCGAGTCGCCAAACACGGCTGTGCGGTATTTATTATCAGCGACTTCTCCACCTTGGCCGAGCCGGGTAACGAGGAAGCCCGCCTGCACATGAACCAAATCGCCCGTCAGAATGACTTAGTGGGCATTCATATCTCCGATGTCCTGGAACGGGAACTCCCAAGACCGGATTTATACACCATCACGAATGGTACCGACCGGGTCCGAATCAATACCGCCAACAAACGCTTTAGAGCAGACTACCAGCTGGGTTTTGACGAGCAGGTCAATGCCCTGCGGCGGGAATTCACCCGCCAAAAGTCGCCCCTGTTCGAACTTCAAACCCACGAACCGATGATTTCGAGTCTGGCCCAGCAATACAACGAATACGCCAGGCGGGTCTGACGATGGCAGTACCTCTTAACAGCCCGATGCCACCTGCCGCCCCGGATGCCGACCCGCTGGCAAATCTTCGCGATATTCACCTGCCGGCCAGCATCGACGCCTGGCCGCCGGCTTTCGGCTGGTGGCTGCTCGGCGCCATGACGATCATCGCCGCGGGACTGCTGATCTATAGTGCCTGGCGCTACTGGCGCAGCCGGCGTTATCGTCGCGAGGCCATGCTTGCGTTGCGCGCGCTGTACAGTAGGTATCAACGCGAGCAGGACCCCCAAGATTACTTGCGAGCCTATATGGAGTTACTCAAGCGAGTGGCACTGACCCATTATCCTCGAGACCAGGTCGCGGCGTTGACGGGCGAGGCTTGGGTGAACTTTCTAGACAGTACTGCGCACAGCCATGAATTCAGCCTAGGTGCCGGTCAGGTGCTGATTCAAGGCCAATACCAAAACCAGACTGAAGTGGACGTTGAGGCACTACAACGACTCGGCAGCCACTGGATCAAGCGCCATCGCGCCCTGCCGGCCGGAGTGACGCCATGATCGAATTACTTTGGCCCTTAGCATTGCTGGCTCTGCCCTTACCCCTGTTAGTGTATTGGCTGTTGCCTGTCGCCCGCCAGGAAGACGCGGCTCTGCAGGCACCCTTCTTTCGCATTGCCGCCCAATACGATGTGCAGACCGGTCAGCCAAGTCATACTTCGATGCTAAGGCGCCTGTTGATGGTGCTCATCTGGCTGGCACTGATCATCAGCGCCGCACGCCCCCAATACATCGGCGAGCCGGTGCAGCTACCCACCAACGGTCGTGACCTGATGCTGGCTGTGGATATCTCGGGCTCCATGGGCACCGAAGATATGGAAGTGGGTAACACGCTGGTTAGCCGCCTGCTGGTGGTCAAAGCGGTGGTGGGTGACTTCGTTGAGCGCCGGGTGGGCGATCGTCTTGGCCTTATTCTGTTTGGTAGCAAGGCCTATCTGCAAACCCCCCTGACCTTTGATCGAAAGACCGTTCGCACCCTGCTCATGGAAACGCCGCTGGGTATCGCTGGCGGCAAGACCGCCATTGGTGACGCGATTGGCCTGGCGGTGAAACGCCTGCAATCACGACCCGCAGACAGCCGAGTGTTAATTTTACTGACTGACGGCCAGAACAATATTGGTGAGGTTACGCCCTTGCAAGCGGCAAAAATCGCTGCCCAGGAAGGCGTCAAGATTTATACCATCGGCTTTGGTGCTGAGGAAATGCAAATCCCCGGCTTGTTGTTCAATCGCACCGTCAACCCGTCGTCAGAACTGGACAGCCAAACCCTGATTGAAATTGCCGAGCTCACCGGCGGCATCTACCAACGAGCCCGCAGTGCCGCAGAACTGCAGGCAATCTACACAGTTCTGGATGAGCTCGAACCTATCGAACAGGATCAGGAAACCTTTCGACCGGTCATGTCATTGTTTTACTGGCCGCTGGCGCTGGCACTCCTGGCCAGTGTACTCCTGATTGTGACCCATCCGGTGATGCTCAGCGGCTGGCAATCGCTGTTTCGACGCGGTCTAGATGGCGGCGCCAACGGGGAGCCAAACCGATGATAGACACACTGATGCTCAACCTGGCCGCAGACTTTCACTTCCTGCGACCCAACTGGTTCTATGCCCTGATACCTGCCTTGCTGCTCTTCGTCCTGGTTAAACGCCGACAGCATCAGGGCTCCAGCTGGGAACAAGCCATTGATGCCAGTCTACTGCCTTACCTTTTGGCTTTGCCCACCCAGACCGGCAGTCGACGCCTGTTGAACCTGCTGTTAGTTGGCTGGCTGCTGGCGATAATCGCCCTTGCCGGTCCCGTGTGGCTGAAAACCCCACAACCGGTACACGAGCGTGAAGACGCGCTGGTGATCATCCTGGATTTAAGCCGTTCCATGTATGCCATCGACATCAAACCGAATCGTCTGGTGCGCGCCCAACGCAAACTTCAAGACCTGCTGACGTTGCGCAAAGAGGGCGTCACCGCTCTGATCGCTTACGCGGGCGATGCCCATACCGTGTCGCCCCTTACGGATGACGCTAATACCATCAGTGAGATGCTGCCTGCCGTGACGCCGGAAATTATGCCCGCACCCGGCAGCCAACTGGCACCCGCCTTGAATCTCGCCGTGCAATTATTTACCGACGCCGGTGTCGCCTCTGGCCGTATACTGCTGCTCACCGACGAGATTCGCGACATTGCCGAATCCCAGGCCATCGCTCGCGAACATCGCATGGCCTACCCCATATCGGTCATGTCAGTGGGTACCGCTGCGGGCGCACCCATTGATGGCAGTAAATTACTCCGCGATGGCGGCTACCTGAAAGACTTTCAAGGCAATCTGGTCATTCCTCGGGTTAACCTGTCTGCCATGCAAGGCTTCGCCCAGGTTGCCGGTGGGCGCTACAGCCCCATGACACTCACCGATGAAGACTTAGACTATTTATTGGCCGACGAAGTAGTGTCCTCAACGACAGATTTCCGCGAACTGGAACGCGACTTCGACGTCTGGTTCGAAGAAGGTCCTTGGCTCGTGCTGCTGCTTCTGCCGCTGGCGGCTTTGTGCTTTCGCCGAGGCTGGCTGTGGAGCCTACCGCTGTTATTGATCCTGCCCCAGGAACGGGCCGAGGCTTCTCTGTGGGACGACCTCTGGGCGACCCGCGACCAGCAAGCCCAACAAGCCTTGAATCAGGGCGATGCTGCCACGGCTGCGAGCCTGTTTAAGGACGAGGCCTGGCGCGCCGCCGCCCGCTATCGCAGCGAAGACTACGCCGGCGCGGCCAATGACTATGCTCAGCAGATCAGTGGAACGTCCGGCAGTAGCGATGATGCCTACAACCTTGGCAACAGCCTCGCCCGCCTAGGCGAGTATGAGGATGCTATTAAAGCCTATGAGCAAGCCCTGGCGCGGAATCCGGATGACGCAGACGCCGCCGCTAACAAGCAGTTGATCGAAGACATTCTGCAGCAGCAACAAGACCAGGAGTCCTCTGAAGACGGCGACGAACAAGACTCCGAAGACGAATCATCAGACCAGGATTCAGAACCCGGCGACCCTAACGACCAGGAGCAGTCTGACAGCGACCAATCCGCCGATGAGGACGGCGAACCGCAGGATGATGAGAGCACCGAGGCTGAGCCACAACAGCCCGCTGATCAAGATCAGGCAGCCAAGGACCCGAAGATGGCCGAGGAAGACACTCAACCGCTGGATGATGAAGAACGTCAGGCCCTGGAAAACTGGCTCCGCAAGGTCCCTGATGATCCCGGCGGCCTGCTGCGGCGCAAATTCGAGACGCAATATTCCGACCGACTTAGACAAGGCAGATCAAACAACAATGGCAATCAATCTAACTGGTAGCACCGAGAGTCTCGGTACCCACAAGTCATCTAGCAGGTCCAGATTTCGGCCACAGGCTCGCCTGGCCAACCTCCTGCTGGCCCTGACCCTGCTGCTGACAAGCTTCGCCTCCGTGGCCAGCCTGACCACTTCCGTTGACCGCCGACAGGTCTCCGATGCCGACCTGCTGGTATTGAAAGTGCGGCTGGAGAATGCCGGCACCAACACGGCACCTGACTTCAGCGTCCTGGAACAGGACTTTGAAATCATCAGCGTCAAGGGACCACAAAGTACCAGTCGTACCAGCATCATCAACGGCAATACCACCGCCGAAGTCTATGTACTTTGGGAGCTGTCATTACGGGCCCGGCGCCTGGGTCAACTCATCGTGCCATCCTTGTACGCCGGTCGCGATCGGTCTTCGCCGATCGTCGTTGAGGTAGTTCGCCAGACTGCCGAGATGCGCCGTCAAGCCAGCCAGTATGTGTTCTTCGAAACCACTGTCGACCGGCAAGAGACTTATGTTCAGGGGCAGCTGCTGTATACGGTTAAATTATTCTACGTGGATGCGGTCTCCGGCGACTTTCCGGCGCCACCGGCCCTCAGCGATGCGCTCATCGAACCTCTCGGTGGCGAACAGCGCTATGAAACCCTGGTCAACAATCGGCGCTATTATGTCCTCGAGAAGCGCTATGCCATCTACCCACAGAAGAGCGGCGAACTCACCATTCCTCGCGAAACCTTTGCTGGCTCCCGTGGCAGTAACCGGTTTTTCTCCACCGGGGAACGGGTCATGGCCGTTTCAAACCCCCATACCATCAACGTTCAACCCAAGCCTGCGAGCTTTCCCGACGCTAACTGGCTACCGGCCAAGGGGCTTGTCCTCACCGACGCGTGGAGTCAGACGCCGCCAAACTTCACCGTTGGCGAGCCCATCAACCGCACCCTGACCCTCACGGTGGAAGGCGTTGCCGGTTCTTTGTTGCCGCCCATGCCGCCATTAACCATTGACAATGCCAAGACCTATGAAGATCCACCCACGGTCACTGAAGCCGCCACCACCAATGGCATCGTTGCGACTCAGACTTATACCATAGGCATCGTGCCCACTGCCGCAGGCTCTCTCGAACTACCAGCTATTCGCCTATATTGGTGGAATACCGAGACTGACGCCCTGGCATACAGCGAACTGCCCGCCGCCAGCTTTACGGTCAAGGCCTCGACCAGCACCCCAACCAGCACTCCCAGCTTGACGCCGGTGGTGCCGCCTGCGGCGGTTGCGGCAGCTAGCAACGCATCGCCACAGCCGCAAAGCCGCTGGGCGCTGATCAGTCATGTGCTCGTGGTGGTCTTCGCCCTGCTGTGGCTGATCACGCTGGGCCTCTGGTGGCGCAGTCGGCAAACGCATAGACAATCGGGCAAGCCCGAGACCCCATCGATTGCGACCCCTAACACGGCACCATTAACCCAACTGACTCACGCTTGCCGTCAAGGACAGGCCAGCGCCGCCCGCCAGGCACTGTTTCTGTGGGGCATTGAGCAAGACCCCTCGATTAATTCGTTACATGAACTGGGACTGCATCTGCAGAGCCCGGCGCTGATCACCGAGATCAACAACTTGGAGCGCAGCATCTATGCCGAGGGCAACCACGAGGAATGGGATGGTAGTGCGTTATTGAATATCGTCAAGACCCTTCGCCAGCGCCCTAAGACGCCGAAGCAGCAGACCAGTTTGATGCCCACCATGAACCCTGGCGGCAGATAGCCTGCAGACCTTGATGCCCAACGTCCGGTGCAGCTCACCGGACGTTGGGCCTTGAAGACCGGCGCTGAGCAGCAGAACCTACAGGCTCTTTGACACCACTTCGAACACATCCTTGGACAAGTTCTCGATATCGAGAATACGCTGCAAGTGTTGCCGCATCAGATCCTGACGAGCTGTGTCATACTTACGCCAGCGAGTCAGCGGACTCAGAATTCTGGCAGCCACCAACGGATTGATACCGTTCAGTTCAATCACACAATCTGCCAGGAATTCGTAACCTGAGCCACTCTTGTCATGGAAGTTGACGTTGTTCTGAAACGCGAAAGCGACAATCACTGATCGCAAGCGGTTCGGGTTTTTCCAGGTAAAGGCCGAGTGCTGCATCAACGCTTTCACCCTTTCCAGGGCTCCGGGCAATGGGCTTGACGCCTGCAGACTAAACCATTGATCAATGACCAGGGCCTCATCGCTCCAGCGCTCATAAAATTTCGTCAGGGCTTCTTCCTTGGCTTGCAGTGCCAACGGCGCCGCCGAGTTTACTAAGCTGCGAATGGCAGCGCTGGTATCGGTCATGCAGTTAGCTGATTTAAATTGAGCCACTGCCAAGGCCACCATCTCCGTATCATCCGGCACCATCAGGTAAGCCAGGGCAACATTCTTCAGGCTTCGGCGAGCGCATTCCTGGGCGCTCACATCAAAGGGCTTGTCGTCCTGATTGAGCTTGTACACCGCCAGTAAAACCCCGGCAAGCTGAGTCGCAATGGCCAATCGAACCGCTTCTCGAGCGGCATGAATCGCATCCACATCGGCCACTACCACGAGCTCTGCCAGATAGGTTTCAGACGGCAGCACCAGCATCTCGGCGATCACCGCCTTGTCAAAGGCCAGATCAAGGTGCCGCTCAACAGCCTGATCAAGATTACTTTCGAAAGCCTTAATCAAACGCGAGTCGACCTGTACTGATTGCCCGGCTTGAAGCTGCCCAACCACTTCCTGGATCACATCAACGGCCAGGCGCTGAGAGGCTTCCCAACGATTGAAACCATCAGCGTCGTGACTCATCAGAAACATCAACTCGTCTCGAGAGTAGTCAAACTGCAGCTTCACTGGCGCCGAGAATCCCCGCAGCAGGCTGGGCACTGGTTTTTCACTGACATTGGTGAACACAAAACTTTGCTGCGCCTCAGTCAAATTCAGCACTACGGTTTGCTGACGCCCCTCATTTTTCACGTTTGCAACTTGTGAGATTTGGCCCACCGCAGCTTCCGCCAGCGTTAACGGCATATCCGCGCCTACGCTATCCAACAGGCCAACAGCCAGGGGCATGTGGAAAGGTAATTTTGTCTTCTGCCCAGGCGTTGGCAAACAGCTTTGGGTCACATTCAGCGTATAAGTCTGCAGGTCGGGATCAAACTGGCTCTTAATCTTCAGTGCGGGCGTACCTGCTTGAGAATACCAGCGCCGAAACTGCGTCAGATCAGTCTGGCTGGCATCTTCCATGGCCTTCACAAACTCTTCCGTGGTCACGGCCTGACCATCATGTCGATCAAAATACAGGTCAGTGCCGCGGCGAAACTGTTCAGACCCCAACAGGGTTCGAATCATGCCCACCACCTCGGCACCTTTCTCGTACACGGTGGCTGTATAAAAATTATTAATTTCGATATAGGCGTCTGGCCGAATCGAATGCGCCATGGGGCCCGCATCTTCCGGAAACTGGGCGCCACGAAGGCCGGCCACATCGTTGATTCGACAGACCGTCGGCGAACCCATGGCGGCGGAAAATTCATGGTCACGCAATACGGTAAAGCCTTCTTTCAGACTCAACTGAAACCAATCACGACAGGTGACCCGGTTACCCGACCAATTATGGAAGTACTCGTGACCCACCACGGCTTCTACGCGCTGATAGCCCTGGTCAGTGGTGGTGTCGGGGCGCGCCAGCACACAAGAAGTATTAAAGATATTCAGGCCCTTGTTTTCCATGGCACCCATGTTAAAGCTCTCGACGGCGACGATCATGAAGATATCCAGGTCGTATTCACGGCCATAAGCTTGCTCGTCCCAGCGCATGGAGTTCTTCAAGGCCAACATGGCGTAATCCACCTTGTCGATATTGTGCGACTCCGTAAAGATCTGCAATTTCACTTCCCGGCCGCTCATGGTCACGAAGGTATCGTCCACGTGTTGCAGGTCACCGGCCACCAGCGCGAACAGATAGGCGGGTTTCATGAAGGGGTCTTCCCAGGTAACCCAATGGCGCTCGCCATCTTCGCCGCGCGCTATGTCGTTACCGTTAGACAATAGAATCGGGTAACGCTTTTTCTCGGCATTAATCGTGGTGCGATACTTTGACATGACGTCAGGTCGATCAAGGTACCAGGTGATATTGCGAAAGCCCTCGGCCTCACACTGAGTGCAGAACATATCGCCCGACTTATACAGTCCCTCTAGGGCCGTATTGTCCTGAGGTTTAATTTCCACCTGGGTGCGCAAGGTGAAGGTGTCGGGCACACTATACAACGTCAGACAATCCGTCTCACGACCATACTCATTGGAGCCTAATTCCTGGCCATCAATGGCGATGGATTTATTCACCAGCTCAGCGGCGCCGTTCAGCACTAGGTCGCTGACTCCAGCAATGGCGTCAGGATTCTTGCGCACGTTTAATGTCGCGGTCACCAGAGTCACGTCTTCATTGATCTCAACGTGTAATTCCGTCGTGTCGATCAAATAGGGCGGGACCTGATAGTTCTTGAGTTCGATGGCTTTAGGTTGGCCTTCTTGCATGCAGAGATACCCGGATAGGTGGTCATTTGAGAGACCCGTATCTTAACACCTGCCGGCGACGATAGCAGCGACTATGGATGGTTATTGGGGTACTAAGCACTGACCTCGATATCATAGCCGGTGTATTTGCGCAGATTGATCACGCCCGTATCAAATATCAGATACTGACCCTTGATCCCTTGCAGCACGCCACTCACCTCGGGGGTCTTTTCCAGGTTCATGGATTTGACCTTTTCCGGGTATTGTTGCACCGGATAGTTAATCGCCAGGGGCTCAACATCAAGAATCGGCATCACTGCGTTCAGGCCATGGGTGGCCTGCAGCGCCTCAATTTCAGTTTGTACCAGCGGATACAGTTCATCGCGCAGCGCCACCAGATCCAGCGGCTCGCCGCTACTCTTGAGCATACGTTGCCAGTGGGTCTTATCACTGACGTGGGCCTTGTACAGCACCTCAACAAAGCCTGACAGCTGACGACTGGCGACGCGCATGATGGGGAGCGCCTGAACTGCACCCTGGTCGAGCCAGCGGGTTGGCAGCTGGCTCGGCCGTGTAATGCCCACCTTAATACCACTGGAGTTCGCCAAGTAAACAATATGCGACTGCATGCAAAACTCTTCGCCCCAGGCCGGCTCACGACACGTGCCCTTATCGTAATGGCACCGCTCCGGGCTCATCACGCACAGGTCACATTGCGCCAGGCGTTGCGAACACGGGTAGCAATAACCCTGGCTGAAAGACTTTTTACTGGCGCGCCCGCAGTGCTGGCATCTGATCTCACCATGCCACTTCAGGGTTAACTGCTGACCGATATAGGGGTTGAGGGGAAAATCGTCTTGGTCGACGAAATTCAATCCATAGCCCACAGGATCGGTGTGTGTCACTGTCATTTTTCGTAGGAATCCGCGCATGGGCGGAGTGTACGGGTTGGCGCCTTAGAAGGCAAAAACCTTGAGGCCTGCCGCACCGAAACATCAGCCTCACCGAAACGTCTGTCTCACCGACACCATCAGCCTCACCAAAACATCAGCGCGACTGGCCAGCGTCCCGCAGCTTGACACCGGCCACAACCAGCAGCCCGAAGCCACCGCCCGCCAGCAGACCACCCAGGTGCGCCCAGTTGGCAAGGTTACCCAGACCCAACAGATCAAACAGGCCGCTGAAGCCGAACACCAAAAAGCCGAGCATAAAAATATAGATACTATTGGCCAACCCCATATCCCGCGACGGCAACAGGCGACTCCACACCAGGCTGTAAGCCAACAGGCCAAACACCACGCCCGACATACCGCCAAAAAAGCCCGGCCCCGTCATCGCATATTGCAGTAAATTCGAACCCAGGGAACTCACCAGCACCAGCAGCAACAGCAACAGACCATTGTTAACCTGTTCGATGCGGCGGCCGATTTCCCAAAACCACAGCATATTGAATACCAGGTGCAGAATACCGAAGTGCAGGAACATGGGCGTCAGCAACCGCCAGTATTCGCCACTGGCCAGGGTCATGGGCAAATCCACAAAATAGACTTTGTTGCCCACCACAGAGAACTGCAGGAGACTCAAGGCCTCGAACCAGCCATCCACATCGCCGTCGTCAATGCCCAAGGTAACGGGAAATAGCAGCGCCGTCAGCACTATCAGCCCAAATGTGACGGGCACTCGCCACACGGCGTTCAGCAAGTTCTGCAACAGACTGGAGCGCCGACGGGCCGCGGGCCCAGCCTGCAGCGACAACTCGCCTTGTGAGAAGGCGGCATAATAAGCTCGCACCCGCTGCGCGTCGACGTCGTCAGCCACCCACAATTCCTGCAAATCACCGGCTTCGTTGATTCGGTGCCGAATACTCTGCTGGTACAGAAAGCTGGAAAACAGCGCCAGATCCACCTCTCTGTCGATTTGCAGGGCAAGGATCATGCAACCACCCAGGGGTTAGCGCATAAGCATTTGAACGCGGAGACAATGGACAATGGTTTTCCTTGGCGGACGCAAGTTGTAAACTGTTGACCATATTACCATTCGCCTGAGTTACGGGAACTTAAAAAAGCATGGAAAACGCTGATTATCAGGTCTTGTCCCAATTAAGTCAGTGGATTGCCGCCGGCGAGACCTGCTGGCTCTGCACAGTGGTCAAAACCTGGGGCTCTTCACCCCGACCTGTCGGCTCTTTACTCTGCTGTAACAGCACCGGTGAAATGGCCGGCTCCTTGTCTGGCGGTTGTGTCGAAGACGACCTGCTGGAAAAGCTCCGCCAAGGCGCCTTGGCCCGTGATAAGCCCGCCATGCTGGTGTATGGCGCCACCGATGAAGACCAGGTGCGGTTTAATCTGCCCTGTGGTGGCCAGTTACATATCATTATCGAGCCTTTTATCGACCAGCGACATCTCCAGAGCTTGCAGCTCATCATCAGCCGCCTGGCAGCCCGGGAATGCACCGAGCGCCTGGTGGATATCAGCACCGGCGATATGCAAGTCACCGAGCAACCCCGTTTTAAACACCTGACATTTGACGGCGATTGCAGTCAAACCGACGTGCCCGAGGGCACCACGCTGGCACAGACCTACGGTCCCCGCTATCAGCTATTCCTGATCGGTGCCGGCCAGGTCTCCATGTATGTGGCCAATATCGCTCGCACCTTGGACTACCAAGTGCTGGTGTGCGATCCCCGGCCCGAGGTGCTGGCCCAGTGGCCCGTGGAAGGCGTGCAGTTGATTAGCGAAATGCCCGATGATGCCGTCAGACGCTATGCCAACGATCCCTTCTCCGCCATTATTGCTTTAACTCATGATCCACGCATCGATGATATGGGTTTGATGGAAGCCTTGAAAACTGAGGCGTTTTTCGTGGGCGCTATGGGCTCCACCCGCACTTCGGCAAAACGCCGCGAACGTCTGTTGCAGCTGGAACTCACCGGCGCTGAGATTGACCGGTTACATGCGCCCGTTGGCCTGCCCATTGGCAGCAAAACCCCAGCAGAAATTGCCGTGGCGATCCTCGCCCAGCTTACGGCCTTGCGCAACCAGCGAGACCAAAATGTGGCGGCCGACTTTCGCCCCCATTTAGCCATTAACCAATAGCC
>ERZ807291.4627-NODE-4627-length-18035-cov-5.532091_pt1 | contig 18035 bp, 10 predicted proteins | sample MGYA00521257_ERZ807291 | MGnify/ENA primary metagenome ERZ807291 (study PRJEB31413, sample SAMN03169783) | marine metagenome | biome: Marine; feature: Water; material: Subsurface seawater | place: North Sea | collected 2011-04-28 | depth 1 m m ... | reverse complement strand
TGCCTCAAATTCTTACAGCGTAAGTCTACAACAAGATTCTTTGGAGGAAGTTGTTGTAACTGCTTTGGGAATATCTAGAGAGAAAAAATCTCTAGGATATTCCGTAACTCAAGTTGGAGGGGATAATATTAATACAATAAAGGACCACAATGTTGCCAATGCACTTGTGGGTAAAGTTGCAGGTCTTAATATCACCCAATCGGGTAGTATTGGATCAGCATCTCGGGTCACCATTAGAGGAAACAACTCATTGACTGGAAACACCCAAGCCTTAATTATTGTTGATGGGGTTCCCATCAATGCAGATGGAATTAATACGGGTGGAAGTGTTTACAGAAGTGTAGTGACTGGAGGAGGATTAACGGATATCAACTCTAGTGATATCGAAAGTATTTCGGTATTGAAAGGGCCTAATGCTGCTGCGTTATATTGATCAAGAGCAGGTAATGGTGTGATTCTTATTACTACAAAGAAAGGATCAAAAAGTGATCGTATTGGAGTAACATTTAATTCGAATATAACTTTTGACAAACCATTATTTCTACCTGAATATCAAAATATTTATGGTCAAGGAAGTGCAGGGGCTGCTTTTACAGATTTAGAGTCTGACTGGGGCTCAGGTTCGTGGGGTTCAAAATTGGATGGATCACAGCAATTGTATTTCACGGGAAATAACAAGGCATATTCTGCTTAGCCCAATAACGTCAAAGATTTTTTTGATACGGGCGTAAAGGCAATTACTTCCCTATCTCTTGAGAAAGGAAGTGAAAATGCTACGGTAAGATTTTCGTATACCAACAACAGTACAGGATCTATATTACCCAACTCAAATTTAGATAGCCATAACTTCAACTTAAGAAGTACTATCGACCTTTCAGATAAATTATCTATTGACGCGAAGGCGACATACTTTTCTCAAGAAGTAACCAACAGAGCAGCTTTAGGGGGAGAAGGTGTCTTGGCTTACGTATATGGTTTGCCACGTAATGTTGCCATTCAAGACCTAGAGACCTTTCAAGCTCCTAATCCTGTGACACCCGAAGAGTTTAAGGTAATCAGTTATGCAGGGCCGACGGCTAATACTGGAAATCCTTATTGGATTTTAAATCACGACATCAACGATGAAAAAAGAAACCGTTTCTTTGGATTTGCAAAAATCAATTATGAATTTACAGATTGGTTAAGTGCATTTATAAGAGTTGGATCTGATATCACAAATATCAAAAGACTTGATGTAAACAGACCCGGTCATCATTCCTATGCATCCGGTAGGCTGACCAAAAGCTCGAATACCTATGGCGAGCTAAACTCTGAATTCCTCGTCACTGCAAAAAGAGACTTAACGGATAAAATTAATTTAATAGTTAATGTGGGAGGTAGCCTTTCAAAAAGAACTGCAGAGGGTTTGTCTAATTTTGGTGAAGATTTTAAGATCCCTTCAAGGGTGTTTTTAGCCAACACCAATGAAGATACCAGACTCATAAATGAATCTCCTCAGGCGATTAAAAAAGTGAACTCATTATACGGCACAGCTAACTTTGCCTATGATAATTTCATTTATGTAGATTTAACTGCAAGAAATGATTGGTCTTCGACTTTGGGAGAAGAAAACCGCTCCTTTCTCTACAGTTCGGCCAGTACATCGCTTATTCTAAATAGATTTATTGATCCAGAACAGAATTTATTCAACCTTGTAAAAGTTCGAGGAAGTTGGGCCGAAGTGGGGAATGATACGGATCCTTACCAGTTGTACCAAACCTTTAGCGTTCCTGGTCAAGGTTTCTTAGGACTAACAACATTAGGATCACCTAGTGTTAAATTAAATCCTGAATTGAAACCAGAAAAAGTAACTTCAATTGAATTTGGTGTAGAACTCAGCATGTTAAAGAATCGTTTGTCTCTAGACATGTCCGTATACGATATCACCACGACAGATTTGATTTTCAATGTTCCTGTCCCTGCTGCCACCGGATATTCTTACTTTAAAGAAAACATAGGTAAGGTGACCAACAAAGGACTTGAAATTAGAATCGGTGGTACTCCCATTCAGACAGAATCATTTAGTTGGAATACTTCTATTTATTATTCAAAAAATGAAAATAAATTGGTTGAGCTGATTGATGGCATAGATAGTTACTCCTACCTTACCACAAATAGCGGAAATCTTTCAATAAGATCACAAGTAGGAGGAGGGGTCGGAGATCTCTATGGAACTGTATGGGATACGGATGATGCTGGAGTCAGAAAAGTAAATGCAAATGGTGCACCCATCCCCTCCACTCCAACCAACTATCTTGGGAATGCACAGCCAGACTGGTTAGGTGGATTTTCTAACACCTTTACTTTTAAAGATTTTAATCTAAGATTCTTGATTGACGGTCGTTTTGGCGGAGAAGTATATTCACAAACCTCTGCTGCTCTTGATGGAAGTGGAGTTTCTCAGAGGAGTTTACAATACAGGGAAACAGGAATCACGCTTAGTGGAATAAACACTGATACCAACGCTCAAAACACAGTAAGTCTGACAGGACAAGAATATTGGGGTGCAGTTTCAGGTATTGCAGAAAATTACATTTATGATCAAACCAATATTAGATTAAGAGAATTAGCAATTGGTTATCAAATTCCAAATACTAAAAGTTTTGGAATTCAGAGTGCCAATATACAGTTGATAGGGAGAAATTTATTCTTTCTTATGAAGGAAGCGGATGATATTGACCCTGAGAGTATTTTAGGAACTAACCTTAATGGACAGGGAATAAATGCTTATAACTTGCCCACTGTAAGAAGCCTGGGACTTAATTTAACTTTAAACTTTTAAATAAAACATTATGAATAACAGAATATTAATTTTACTGTTCTCATTTTTTGCGGTACTGTATTCTTGCACCGAAGATTTTAATGAGATCAATGAGAAGCCAGATGCGCTTTTGGCTTCCGATGTAAGTGCAAAGTTTTTTGTAACAAACACCCAAACAGCATTATTTGCACCGAATCGCTATCCCTATTGGAGAGGCCCACTGATTCACTTTGATCGCTTTGCAGGTCAGCACTCCTTTGGATTTGCTAGCAACTGGTGGAGTGGTGGATTAGGATATGACTACAGTTCGGGTTATACAGATGCTGTATTTGATTGGATGGCTGGATACAATTCTAATCTGACGGCATAAACCAACTTTGTAAAAGAAGGAGGAACATTAGAGAATTCTAAATATTATGCAATCAGTTTGATCATGAAGGGGCTTTATTATCAGAGATTTACAGATACTTTTGGAATGGTTCCTTATTCTCAAGCTTCAGACCCTGATATCATTACTCCAGAGTTTGATTCTCAACTTACAATTTATAAAGGTATTTTAGCTGATTTAGACGAAGCAATTAGTTTGATTGGTAGTGATGCTACTACAGGGAGTGGGGTTGATTTACTGACAGACAATGATTTGTTTTTTAATGGAGACCTTCAGGCTTGGAAAAAATTGGCCAATAGTCTTAAGCTAAGAATAGCACTTCGAGCAGCAGGAGCTCCTGGTGAGGGCTTTTCCTCTGGAGCAGCTGCTGAAGCCGTTTCGGGAGGTATTCTGGGTGATCAAAATGCTCTTATTAACAGAGATACTGAAATCAGTCAATGGTCTAGTGCGGTTTATGGTGATATTTGGCATAATTTTTATGGCGGAGGCCACTGGTATGTTGGATCTACTATGATTGATGTTCTTAAGGATAATAACGACCCAAGGTTGTCAAAGTATGCCAAGCCTAGTAAAGGTGGGTCTTTTACTATGACGAAGCCTACAGAGGGGGATAATGTAGCCTTATTTGATAAACATATCGATTATATCACAACGCATTTAGACAACTCAGGAGCTGTTTATACAAAAACAGTAAATGCTGAGGGTGTTGTTATCGATCTTGCTGCAGACACTTATTATATAGGCTTACCAGCAAGACTAAATGGTAAAATCAAACCCTACTTAGCAAATAAACTATGGTCAGAGCCACAGGACATTATTGTCAATAAGAAAAATGAAGGAAAACCAATATTTCCTTTTTTAGTGATGACTGCCGCTGAAAGTCATTTTATGGTTGCAGAGGCTATTGTAAAAGGCTTGGCTTCTGGTGGAACTGCTCAGGCGCATTATCAGTCTGGTTTAAGAAGTATTATGAAGCTTTGGGAAGTTGATGATGCCGCAATAGATGAATTCATCGCCACAGAAGACATGGCTCTTTTAAATGGTTCAGAAGAACAAAATCTCGAAAAAATTGCGACGCAAAGATGGTTGGCAAGTTACACCAACGGATTAGAGGCTTGGTCAATTATCAGAGACACAGGATATCCAACTGAATTGTACTCTGAGGTTTCGGACTCTGACATTTATGCACTTGGAAATTTAAACGGTGCTTATCCGCAAAGAATGCGTTATGGTTCAAAAACTTATAATACCAATGGCACTAATACTGAAAAAGCCAATGGAATTCAAGGAGCTGATGAACAAGCTACTAAACTATGGTGGGCAAAATAGTCATTCTAATTCATTCATAAAACTTTAATGGTAAAAGCCTTTAATTTCTTACAGGCTTTTACTTTTTTAAAAGAGGATGAAAATTAAACCAAGCTGATTTCTTACTTTTGACGTAAACACTCGAAGATGACAAAAAGCAAGCTAAGAAGAGAAGCATTGGTTTATCATGCGAAACCCAAGCCTGGGAAAACAGAGGTAATTCCAACAAAAAGCTATAGGACTCAAAGAGACTTGGCTTTGGCTTATTCTCCCGGAGTGGCCATCCCTTGCCTAGAAATTGAAGAAAACCTAGACAACGTCTATAAATACACCAACAAAGGAAACTTAGTTGCGGTGATCACCAACGGAACCGCAGTTTTAGGATTGGGGGACATTGGGCCAGAAGCTTCAAAACCAGTGATGGAAGGAAAGGCGCTTCTTTTTAAAATATTTGCAGACATTGACGTCTTTGACATTGAGATCAATGAAAAAGATCCAGATAAATTTATTGAAATTGTAAAAGGAATCGCTCCCACATTTGGAGGGATCAACCTGGAGGACATCAAAGCCCCTGAGGCCTTTAAGATCGAAAACACTTTAAAAGAAGAACTCGATATCCCCATCATGCATGACGATCAGCATGGAACGGCCATCATCTCTTGTGCTGCACTGATCAACGCTTTAGAACTTTCAAATAAGAAAATTGAAGCGGTTAAGATTGTTATTTCTGGTGCAGGAGCGGCAGCCATTTCCTGTACAAGGCTCTACATGGCATTTGGCGCTCAACGCGAAAACATTGTCATGCTAGACAGCAAGGGTGTCATAAGAAAAACACGAGAAAACCTAACCAGTCAAAAGGCAGAGTTTGCCACTGACAGAGCAATAGAAACCCTCGAGGAGGCCATGGTACAGGCAGATGTTTTTATGGGTTTATCACAACCGAATATTGTCAATGAAAAAATGTTGCTCTCAATGGCGAAAGACCCCATTGTCTTTGCGATGGCCAATCCAGATCCCGAAGTAGGCTATGATTTGGCTTGTAAAACAAGAAAAGATATCATCATGGCGACGGGCAGGTCTGACCATCCCAACCAGGTGAATAATGTATTAGGATTTCCTTTTATTTTCCGTGGTGCGTTGGATGTAAAAGCCTCAAAAATAAACGAACCCATGAAAATGGCGGCAGTTAAAGCCTTGGCAGAACTTGCAAAACAACCCGTTCCCGAACAGGTAAATATTGCCTATGAAGAAACAAAACTCAATTTCGGAAAAGAATACATCATACCCAAACCCTTTGACCCCAGATTAATCGTCGAAGTTCCAATGGCGGTGGCAAAAGCTGCAATGGAATCAGGAGTTGCTAAGGAACCCATTGAGGATTGGGACTTGTACAAAATAGAATTAGAAGAGCGTTTGGGAAGCAATCAGAAAATTGTTCGCATGATTCACGATCGTGCCAAGTCTGCCCCAAAAAGAATTGTCTTTGCTGAAGCCGATCAGTTGGATGTTTTAAAGGCCGCTCAAATCATACATGAAGAAGGAATTGGAATCCCAATTTTATTAGGAAAGAAAGAAATCATTTCCGATTTGATGGAATCGATTGATTTTGATGCTTCAATAATGATCATTGATCCCAAAACCGATGAGCAGGATGAAAGTCGTGAAAAATATGCCAATTCATTTTGGGAAACTCAAAAAAGAAAAGGAAAAACTTTGTATGAGAGTCGCAGTCTGATGAGAGAAAGAAATTATTACGCAGCGATGATGGTTCGAAACGGAGATGCTGATGCGATGTTGTCTGGTTTCTCAAGAAAATATCCGGCGGTAGTCAAACCGATTCTCGAAGTGATGGGCAAAGCCAAGGGCGTTGACCGCGTTGCGGCGACCAACTTGATGCTCACCAAAAGAGGCATGCTTTTTCTTTCAGACACTTCTATTAATGTAGATCCTACTGCCAAAGAATTGGCTAAGATTGCTCAAATGACGTCCGAAACTGTTAAGATGTTTGGCGTTAAACCAGTGATGGCCATGCTTTCTTTTAATAATTTTGGTTCTTCTTCTTTTCCACAGGCAAGAAAAGTATCTGATGCTGTTGCTTTCTTACACAGGTTTTATCCTGATTTGTTAGTGGATGGACCCATTCAATCTGATTTTGCTTTGAACAGTGAAATGCTTAAGGAGCGTTTTCCTTTTTCAGTACTAAATAAAGAAAAAGTGAATACCTTAATATTCCCCAATCTTGATGCTGCGAATATTACTTATAAATTGATGAAAGAATTGGATAAATCACTTTCAATTGGACCAATTTTGATGGGATTAAAGTATCCTGCGCACATTCTACAATTGGGTGCTTCCGTTGAAGAAATCGTTAATATGGCTGCCATAGCGTCGATTAATGCTCAAGAAAAACAAAAACAAAAAAGTACAAAATGATTACACAAATAAGAGGGCGAGTTGTTGAAAAATCACCAACCAATGTGGTGGTTGATTGTAACGGAATAGGCTATGAGGTCAATATATCACTTTATACTTTTTCACAGCTCACGGACGATGAGAACATTCAGCTTTATACCCACCTTCAGGTCAAAGAGGACTCCCACACCTTATTTGGATTTCGTACGACCCTAGAACGAGCCGTTTTTAGACTTCTAATTTCCGTCTCAGGGATTGGAACCAGCACAGCACGAACCATGCTTTCTTCACTTCAACCGGCTGAAATTCAGCAAGCCATTGTCAATGAAGATGTCGCAAAAATACAAAGTGTGAAGGGAATTGGGTTGAAAACTGCCCAGCGAGTAATTATTGATCTTAAGGACAAAATCGTTTCTCTATACGGAATTGATGAAATTCCGGGCATAAAAAGCAATACAATCAAAGATGAAGCGTTATCAGCATTGGAGGTTCTTGGTTATACGAGAAAAGCCTCCGGAAAAGTAGTTGACAACATCATTCAAAGTGCACCTGAAAGCTCTGTCGAAGAACTGATAAAAGCCGCTCTGAATAAACTTTAAAGCCTTTTGATTGCCCTTAGAAAGAATTATTTTTTAAAAAGATTTTGTTTTGTCTTCCTTCTTCTTGTTGGAGGGATTACCATTGGATTTGCTCAGGAAAAGGAGTCGGGCTACGAATTTGGTAAAATTGGACTTTCAAAATCCATCAGTATTAGCTCTAAATATACCTTCGATCCCGTTTCTGGCATGTACATGTTTTCTGAAACAATTGATGGATATCCCATCAATGCTCCGATGGTGATGACCCCTAAAGAATTTGAAGCTTTGTTCTTGTCAGAGCAAATGAAAGAATATTTTCATAATAAGATTGATGCTCTTGCAGGAAATTCAGAAAATCTAAAGGAGTCTCAAAAGAATTTGTTGCCAGAAGTTTATGTAAACAGTAATTTTTTTCAATCTATTTTTGGAAGTAATGTCATTGACATCGATCCCCAGGGTTCAGTCGGTATTGATCTTGGAGTACGTTATCAGAAAAATGATAATCCTGCTGCATCGCCAAGAAATCGCAGTAGTTTCGGTTTTGATTTTGATCAAAGAATTAGTTTGAGCCTACTGGGAAAAGTGGGAGAACGACTTCAGATAACCGCCAACTATGATACAGAATCTACTTTTGATTTTCAGAACTTGGTTAAAATTGAATATAACCCCCCTAAACTTGAGGATATTGATAATATTATTCCTAAAGAACTTGCTTCAAATAATGAAGGGATCAATGAAAATATTAATTCAGTTGCCCAAAAAGGAGCACAAGCACTGCAAAAAATAGGGGATTATAAAAGTACCTATGATGATGCCCGACAGAAAATACTTAATTTAAAAAACAAATCAAACAGCCTTTCCTCTTCCGATTTCTCAGGAGTTGGGAACAACGTTTCTAGCTATTTAAATGGTCAAGTTACCGAAGATGCCATTTTGCAAAACATAAATATTGGGAACATAAGCATGCCCCTTAACAGTAGCCTTATCCAAGGAGCACAAAGTCTTTTTGGAGTTCGTGTAGATTTGAAATTCGGAAAAACATTAATCACAGGGGTGTTTTCCGAACAAAGGTCTCAGTCTCAAAATATTGTTGCTCAAGGGGGAGGAACAGTTCAGGAATTTGACATTTTTGCGTTAGATTACGAAGAAGATCGCCATTATTTTTTGGCCCATTATTTTAGAGATCAATATGACAATGCCTTAAAAACTTATCCTTACATAAACTCGAGTGTAAATATTACCCGAATTGAGGTTTGGGTTACCAACCGGGGTTCCAGAACACAAAATATTAGAAACATTGTTGGGTTTCAAGATCTAGGAGAAAGCAACCCTGAAAGAACCACTTTAGATAAATGGATTACTAATTTCTTTAGTGGTAGTGACCTTCTTTCCCCTCCTTCAAATGAGAGCAATCGATTGAATCCTAAGTCCATTGGTCAGGGAGGCATTTTGGGAAGCTCCATTCGGGACATTGCTTCTGTGAGCAATTCTTTTGGGGCAAATAGTACTGTTATTAAAGAAGGTTTTGATTATGCTGTTTTAGAAAGTGCAAGAAAACTAAACACCTCAGAATACAAGTTGCATCCTCAACTAGGTTATATTTCTTTAAATCAGCGTTTGAGTAACGATGAGGTGCTTGCGGTGGCTTATCAATACACCGTTGGAGGAAAGCTATATCAAGTAGGAGAATTTGCCACTGGAAGCGTTGAAGGAACCACAACAACTCAAAACACTGCCAACCAAACCAAAGTGGTGAATAATAACAGCTTGGTGGTTAAATTAATAAAAAGTAACATCACTGATGTCAGACAACCCATATGGGATTTAATGATGAAAAACATCTATAACACCGGGGCATACCAAATGTCTGAAGAGAATTTTAGGTTAAATATTCTCTATACAGATCCTTCTCCAATCAATTATATTCAACCGATTGACAAAGGGATTTGGCCTGAGGCGTTAGAAAATCAAATCCTATTGAATACGTTTAATTTAGATAAGCTAAATTTCTATCAAGATCCACTTCCTGAGGGGGATGGTTTTTTTGATTATTTGCCAGGGATAACCATAGAGCCTCAATTCGGTAGAATAATTTTTCCTAACGTAGAACCCTTTGGAGAATACCTCTTCGAGTTGTTAGACAACCCAAGTTCGCAGCAAGAAGACTATAAGAACCCTCAAACATTTAATGCAAATCAAAAAAAATATGTGTTTCAAGAAATGTACAGCCAAACAAAAGCAGGTGCATTCGAAACCAGTGAGAAAAATAAATTTCAACTTAAAGGCCGCTATAAGTCTGAGGGCGGTGATGGAATTCCCATTGGGGCTTTTAATGTACCTCGAGGTTCCGTTAAAGTAACTGCAGGAGGAAGGGTGCTGGCAGAAGGAATAGATTATACGGTGAACTATGCCATTGGACGTGTTAAGATTATAGACCCATCATTACAAGCTTCCAATGTTCCAATTAGTATTTCGGTGGAAAACAATTCCTTTTTTAACCAACAAAATAAAAGGTTTTCGGGGGTGAATATTTCCCATCAATTCAATGAAAAATTCGTCTTAGGAGGAACCTTATTGAACCTTAGTGAGAATCCAATAACTCAAAAAGCTAATTATGGCACCGAGCCAGTTAACAATACCATGATTGGCTTAAATACTAATTTTTCAACAGAAATACCATTTTTTACCCGCTTGGTAAATAAAATACCCACCATTTCGACCGATGTCCCTTCGCTACTCTCCTTTAGGGGAGAAGTTGCCAGACTGATTGCGGGAAAACCGAAAAGAACCGAATTGGGAGGAGAGGCAAATGTTTATATAGATGATTTTGAGGGAGCTCAAACGAACATTGACATTAAAGGACATACGGCTTGGAACCTTTCCAGTGTTCCCTATAAAAACTTCAAAGGATCAAATCTTAATAATGGTGATATAGCTTCGGGCTTTGGTAGAGCGAAGTTGTCTTGGTATTCAATTGATCCAATTTTTTATGCTGGGGGAAGGCCTTCAGGGATTGATAATGATGATATTTCTTTAAATACCACCCGAAGAATTTTTATTAAAGAAATATTTCCAGAACAAGATTTGGTTCAAGGAACCACTTCTGTTCAGACAACACTCGACTTGGCATATTATCCTGAAGAAAAAGGGCCTTATAATAATGAAAAAGAGGGCGATTTTAAAAATAATGTTTCTGAGAATTGGGCAGGAATAATGCGTCCCATAAGTTCAACTAATTTTGAGAAATCGAATGTTGAATTCATTCAATTTTGGTTATTAGACACTTTTTCAGAAATGCAAACAACTGAGGAGGACTTGGGAGATCTTTATTTTCATTTGGGAAATATCTCAGAAGATGTTCTTAAGGATGGACGCAAGCAATTTGAAAATGGTTTGCCTGGTCAGAGTTCTGAAAACTTAGTTCATGAAACTGCATGGGGAAAAGTACCCTCAACACAGTCCTTGATTTATGCATTTAATACGGTACCCGAAGATCGTGAAATTCAAGATCTTGGTTTTGATGGACTTACTGATGCCGAAGAAAAACTGATCTACACTGAGGGTCCTGATGACGACCCTGCGGGTGACAATTACAAGTATTTTGTTGAAGCTGACGGAGGGGTATTGGATCGTTACAAAAATTACAATGGTTCTCAAGGGAATACCCCAATAGCGTTTTCTAATACCAGCCGAGGGAATACCACCGAGCCCGACACTGAAGACATCAATAGAGACCAAAGCATGAACACCATTGATAGTTATTTTGAATATCGCATTCCGATTTCGAAATCAATGGGGGTCGGAAATCATCCCTTTATTAGCGATGTCAGGGAGAATGTAAAAGTAACTGCGCCCAATGGTGATGAAATCAATACCCGTTGGATTCAATTTAAAGTTCCAATTCAGAAAGGCTATTATGAAGGGACACAGTACGACGAGTATTTCGATGCCATCAATGCCATTGAAGACCTGCGTTCTGTTCGCTTCATGAGAATGGTTTTAAACGGTTTTTCGGAACAGGTGGTTTTAAGGTTTGGGACACTCGATTTGGTTCGTGGAGACTGGAGAAGATACAATCAGGATTTAAATGAAAATATTGCAAAAAATGGCAATACAACGGTTGATATTAGTACAGTTAATATATTAGAAAATGAAAATAGAATTCCAATAAATTACATACTACCTCCTGGGATTGAAAGAGAACAAATCAATAGTAATAACACTGTGGTTAGGCAAAATGAACAGTCATTGTCGATTAAAGTTTGTGATTTACAACCCCAAGATTCTCGAGCAGTATTTAAAAACATTCAGCTTGACATTAGACAATACAAAAACTTAAAGATGTTTATTCATGCGGAGTCAATTTCAGGGCAACAGCCATTGCCAGGTTCGGGAACATCAGAAGAATATGATAAGCGCATGGTGGCCTTTATTCGTTTGGGAACAGATTTTAAGGACAATTATTATCAGATTGAGGTCCCATTAAAACCGACTGAATTTATGGAAAATACTTCTAATAAATTATCAGCAGATGCGGTTTGGAATCCAGAGTCAAATTCAATCGAAGTTCCAATTTCATTACTTTCTAAGCTTAAGTCAGCCGCAATAAACAGTGGTACTCTGGGAGGTGTCTCCTATTTTGATGAAGACATGAACCCCATAGAAGAGTTTTCTCCGATCAGTAGTTTGGCTGGATTTAAAAAGTATAAATATTCAGTTAAAGGGAATCCATCATTAGGCGCAATAAAAACATTAATGATAGGGGTTAAAAACCCATCTACTCAACTTGGAGATGATCTTTGTGGTGAAGTTTGGTTTAACGAATTGCGGATTGCAGGCATTGACTCTAAAGGCGGCTGGGCAGCTATTGGAGCATTGGATGCCAACTTTGCTGACTTTGCCAGTATTGCGGCAACTGGAAAATATTCTTCGGTTGGATTTGGTTCAATTGATCAAACTCCCAACCAAAGTAATCGTGAAGAATTGAAACAATACGATTTGGTTTCTAGTGTCAATTTGGGCCAGCTTTTACCTCAAAAATGGGGCATTCAAGTTCCTTTGAATCTGAATTTAGGAGAAACTTTTATTACCCCTGAATATGACCCCTTTTATCAAGACATTTTATTGGACGAACGATTGAGCTCCTCCAGTAGAGCTTCTCAAAAAGATTCAATTAGAAATCAAGCGATTGATTACACCCGAAGAAGAAGCATTAGTTTGATTGGCGTAAGAAAAATTAGTACAGGTGACAAGCCTCTTAAATTTTACAGTCCCGAAAACATAGATTTATCGTATGCTTATAATGAGATGACGCACCACGATTATGAAATTGAAAGTCAAACCGACCTGAATCTTCAGCTGGGAGCCAACTATGGCTACTCATTCAAGCCTTTTGAGATTAATCCATTCAAAAATACCAAAGCTTTTAATCGGAAAAAATATTGGGAATGGCTCAAACAACTAAACTTTAACTTGCTCCCATCTAGTCTCGAAATAACTTCAAATTTTAATAGGAATTTTACCAATCAAAAATTTCGTCAGGTTTATATCGAAGGGGTCGATAATTCAGCTCAAATCCCTTTTCCTGATCTTCAACTTCGAAATTATTTATTTGATTGGTCGTATACCGTTAATCATAATTTAACGCGTTCGTTGCGTTTTACTTTTACCGCTACGAATAATAATATTGTTAGAAATTTTTTAGAAACTGACGCTGAAGGCAAAACAGATGTAAATAAAAGTTTAGACATCTGGGATGGGATTTGGGATACGGGTCAAAGTGATCGTCATTTTCAGTCACTTTCCCTAAATTATAAAATCCCACTGCGATACATCCCGTTCCTAAATTTCATTGATGCAAATTATAACTATACGGGAGACTTTAGCTGGCAACGTGGATCAAATGCGTTGTCTGCAGTTCAGAGTGACGATGGACAGTTTTTAGGACAAATCAACACCGTCCAAAACGCAAATACTAAAACACTTACTGGCGTCATTAATTTTGAAAAGTTTTACAGAATGCTTGGTTTGAATAAGAAAAAATCAGCGTTTGATAAAACCTTGGATAAAAATTCTAAAGATAAAAAGGACAGTAAGAAAAAGCCAAAAAAAGGGGTTCAGATGATTGGCGATATACTTTCATCTATCAAAAGACTTCAGGCAAACTATTCGGAAAACAATGGGAAAGTACTGCCAGGATACCTCCCCAGCATCGGCTTCATTGGGACAACAAACCCTACACTTGGATTTACGTTTGGAAGTCAGGCTGATATTCGTTATGAAATCGCTAAGAAAGGATGGCTAACCTCTTTCCCCAATTTTTCACAACCATTCACTCAGGTGCACAACAACAAACTGAACATTTCGGCACAAATTAATCCATTGAAAGATTTGACCATTGATTTGAATGCTGAGCGGACTTTTTCCCAAAATATTTCAGAAAACTATAGTGTTGAAAATCAAGAATACATTGCTTTAAATACAACTGAATATGGCAATTTTGGAATTTCTACGCTAATGATAAAAACTGCGTTTAATGATGGCGGGGGAGGTGCCTTTAGTTCTAGTTTTGAAAAGTTCAGATCCAACCGACTGATTGTTGCGAGAAGACTGGCTGACAATTACAATCTTTCTCCAACTGATGTTGATCAAGATGGCTATCCAAATGGATTTAATAGAAACCATCAATCTGTCCTGATTACTTCATTTTTATCAGCTTATACGGGGACTTCTCCAGAAAACATTTCGCTAGATCCTGTTCAGAAAACACCATTACCAAATTGGAATATTAAATACACTGGACTGACTAAAATAAAGTCATTGGGTAAGATTTTCAATCGTTTTTCAATTGCGCACGGCTACCGCTCCAGTTATACCATTACCAACTTTCAAACCAATTTGGAATACGATCCCGTCCAGCCATTAGCCAAAGATCAGTTAGGGAATTTTATATCCCCAAAATTTTATTCAAATATCAATTTGGTGGAACAGTTTAATCCTCTTATTCGTTTGGATGTCGAATTTAAAAATTCAATAAAGATATTGGCAGAGGTGAAAAAAGATCGCGCGCTTTCTTTGAGTCTTGACAATAGCTTGCTGACGGAATCAAGTGGTGATGAGTTCATAATGGGAATGGGTTATCGGGTTAAGGACTTAAGGATTCGAACCAATGTCGGTGGGAGACGGGTGACCCTAAGTGGAGATTTAAATCTAAAGGCAGATTTTTCTTTCAGGGAAAATAAAACCATACTCAGAAATTTAGAATATGACAACAATCAGGTTACGGCCGGACAGACCCTAATGTCCATTAAGTTTACTGCGGATTATGCCCTCTCAAAAAACTTGACGAGTTTGTTTTTTTACGATCACAGTTTTTCTGAATTTGCAATTTCTACTGCATTTCCCCAAACCTCTATTCGTTCCGGAATTACCATTCGATATAATTTTGGAAACTAGCGGCTAAATTCATTCCTTTGTTTCTTAAATAAAAAAAAATGAACATTCCTTCGGATTTAAAATATAGTAAAGACCACGAATGGATCAAAGTTGATGGAGATACAGCAATTATTGGGATCACAGACTTTGCCCAGCGAGAGTTGGGAGACATTGTTTACGTGGAAATCGAAAGCGTAGGAGAGGAGCTTGAGGAGCAGAGCGTTTTCGGAACCGTTGAGGCTGTAAAAACCGTTTCGGATCTCTTTATGCCATTAAATGGTGAGGTGCTTGAATTTAACACGGCACTAGAAGATACACCAGAGGCGGTAAACGAAGATCCGTATGAATCAGGATGGATGATTAAAATTAAAATTCAAAACCCCGACCAGTTAAACGAATTATTAGACGCAGATCAATATAAATCATTAATTGAAGCTTAAGCTTAATTGAAATATCAAAAAAAATGAGTTCGAAACACAAAAAGAACTTGTTTATAATCGATTTTTTTTTAGCTTAGCATACTAAATTCACAATGACAATGCAACCCAAGAAAAACGAGAAGGCAGATTTGTCTAAAAATAGCAGTCTATACTTTGTTATAGGACTGGCCTCAGTCCTTTTTATATCATGGCAAGCCATCGAATGGAAAACCTATGATAAGAGTGGCTACGGTTATGAAGCATTAAATGTAGACGACGACGACGATGAAGAAGTGCCAATTACAGAGCAAATAAAAGTACCACCACCACCTCCTCCTCCACCACCAGCTCCTGAAGTTATTGAGGTTGTGGAAGATGAAGAAGAGGTTGAGGAAACGGTTATTGAATCTACCGAAACAGATCAAGAAGACATTGTTGAAGTAGAAGAAGTCGAAATCGAAGAAGAATTTGATGATGTAGATGTTCCTTTTGCGGTCATTGAAGATGTTCCCATTTTCCCAGGTTGTGAGAACGTGTCAAAATCTAAAAGACGTGATTGCTTCCAAGAAAAAATCAATAAACACATTGTAAAAAACTTTAGATACCCTGACATTGCCCAGGAAATGGGTATTCAAGGTCGGGTTTATGTAAACTTTATCATTTCTAAGGATGGATCAATTTCTAACATTAGAATGCGGGGCCCGGATAAAAATTTAGAAAAAGAAGCGCAGAGAATTATTTCAAAACTTCCTAAAATGACACCAGGAAAACAAAGAGGAAGACCAGTTCGAGTTCCCTTTAGTATCCCAATAACATTTAGATTACAGTAAAAAATTATTAAATAACTTTAAAAACCCATAATCAACGTTATGGGTTTTTTTTATGAGCGTAAGTGGTCTTGGTACGAAATTTGATTTGATTTAAATGCAACCCCTAAATACCATGAAGCTATGTTTCCTAAAAAAAATCCTAAAGCAGATTTATCAAAAAATAGTACTCTTTATTTTTTAATAGGACTTGTTCTTGTTTTGTTTGTCACATGGAGACTTTTAGAGTTTAAAACCTATGAACGTTCTTATGATATCGATATCTTGAACGTCATGAGTGATGACGACGAAGAGGTTCCCATTACAGAACAAATAAAGACACCCCCACCCCCGCCACCGCCTGCAGTGGCTCCACAAGTCATCGAGGTGGCAGAAGATGAAGACGAGGTTGAGGAGACCGTAATTGAATCGACTGAATCAGATCAAGATGATATTGTAGAAGTTGAGAATGTTGAGGTTGAAGATGCATTTGAAGAGGTAGATGTTCCGTTTGCGATCATAGAAGACGTCCCGATTTTTCCTGGCTGTGAAGAAGTTGCAAAGTCAAAAAGAAGAGATTGTTTTCAGGAAAAGATGAATAAACACATTGTAAAAAACTTTAGGTATCCTGATATTGCGCAAGAGATGGGCATTCAAGGTCGGGTTTATGTAAACTTTGTAATAGCTACAGATGGCTCAATTCAGGAAATAAGAATGCGTGGACCGGACAAAAACTTAGAGAAAGAAGCCCAAAGAATTATATCCAAGCTGCCCAAAATGATACCCGGAAAACAAAGGGGAAGACCAGTTCGGGTTCCTTTTAGCATTCCAATAACTTTTCGCTTACAATGATTTGTTGAAAAGCGAAGTAAAATAACATTTAGTTCATTGCACATTGATGTTTTGTAGCCTATCTTTGCAATTCTATCAACGATGATGAAGACCCATTTGGACAGTTCGCCAGTTAAATCAATTAGTATTGCAACCTTTGTAAATGACTTTTTACAATTAACGAAATTTCGTTTGGCGCTCAGTGTTGTTTTTTCATCTGTTGCGGGCTATTTGCTTGCAGTTGATCAAGTAGAAACTAAAATTCTTATCGGACTTTTTATTGGAGGTTTTGCAATGGTTGGAGCTTCTAATGCAATCAATCAATTGATTGAAAAGGATCTTGACGCCCTGATGAGTCGCACAAAAAACAGACCCCTTCCAACGGGACGTATGTCTACTCTGGTTGCTGCCATCATCGCCACTTTTTTAACAGTTTTAGGAGTTATGGTGCTTTATGCAATTAATCTTAAAACAGCACTTTTTGGTCTCCTCTCGATATTTATTTACACGTGCATTTATACCCCTTTAAAAACAATATCACCACTCGCGGTTTTTGTAGGAGCATTTCCTGGGGCAATTCCCTTTATGCTTGGTTGGGTAGCTGCGACTGGCAAATTTGGCATAGAACCAGGGACATTGTTTATGGTTCAATTCTTTTGGCAATTTCCACACTTTTGGGCCATCGGCTGGATGTTGGATGATGACTACAAGAAAGCAGGATTCAAGATGTTACCCTCTGGAAACCCAGATCGACTTACAGCATTTCAGATTGTGTTTTACACGCTTTGGACCATCGTTATTTCTTTATTGCCCGCTACTTCTTATACTGGAAATCTCCACTTGTCTATTCCTGGGGCAATATTAATTTTAATCATTGGGCTTTACCTCCTCTATTATGCAATTAAGTTAATGCAACTCAAGACAAAAGACGCAGCCAAAAAACTAATGTTTGCAAGTATTGGTTATATCACGATCCTACAGTTAATCTATGTAATTGATAAATTTATTTAATATGAATGAATTAGAAATAAAAGAACAAAAAGCAAAAAAAATGATGCT
>ERZ807291.4621-NODE-4621-length-18051-cov-8.800345_pt1 | contig 18051 bp, 17 predicted proteins | sample MGYA00521257_ERZ807291 | MGnify/ENA primary metagenome ERZ807291 (study PRJEB31413, sample SAMN03169783) | marine metagenome | biome: Marine; feature: Water; material: Subsurface seawater | place: North Sea | collected 2011-04-28 | depth 1 m m ... | reverse complement strand
TCCGAGTTCGGAATGGGATCGGGTATTGCCCCTTCGCAATAATCACCAGGCAACGACTTTATAACTTTAACAAAAAAAAAGTCAAACTTTAAAATCACTTAAAATTAACAATATTTTATATTTTAATGAAGATAGCAGGTTAAAGACAATATGAATTAAATAAATCTAATTATCTATTTTTTGAGCATATAAAGTTATTACACTTCCATAAAACGGAGGAGACAAGCGCTTATTATTAAAAAGTTTCATAAAATTTGATAATGTATTGTATTTTGTTTTAAAAAAAGGTCTTTCGATTTTAATAATTTTAAAATCATCACCAAGAAGCATATTTAAACTTTTTAGATTAAAAAGATTAATATGAGATTTTGAATATAGTCTATAATTTTTTCCAAAAAAATTTGAAATAAAAGTATCTATTAGTGGTGTGCCAATTATTAAATAACCATCTTTTTTAAGATTATTTTTTATTGTATTAATTAATTTTTGAGGCTCTTGAAGGTGTTCAATAACATGATAACACATAATAATATCAAATTTAGTGTCAAATTTTTTAGTATCCTCTATATTCTGAGAATTAAGAGTTAATATTTCAGGAAAATTACTCTTTATATATTTTATAGCAAAAGATGAATACTCTATTCCATATTTTTTTATATTACTATTTAATGCACTCAAAAAAAATCCAAGTCCACAGCCTAAATCTAAAACTGAAATATTATTAAAAGAATTAACAAATTTTATTGAATTACCATACCAATTTTTAATTTTGTCATCTCTTTCATTTATAAATTCTCTTTTATTTCCATCAGGATCTATTGCACTAATCCAATAACTATCATCATAATCAACTTTTTGAATTGGATTTTGATAATGACATCCACAATTATCACAAATATTATAAACTATACTTTCAGATAGTGAGACAAAAGTATTCTTAACTTTATTGGATTTACAAAATATACAATTCATTATTTCTTTTTGAGAGTAAAAAATAAATATTAATTATAAGCATGATAAATAAAAAAAATAAAAGTAATAATAAAGGATTTATTTTTATAACATCATTATAACTTATTTTTATATTCTCATTATTTATACTTAAATAGTTTTTATCACTCAAAACATCAAAGTTTACAGTTAATTTAGAATCATTTATTATTTTAAAACAATTATTTTTTGGCATCCCTCTATTTGAGGCATATAATTTTTTATACTTTGATGAAAGTTGGAAATATTCTTCATTTTTATTAAAAATTTTTATTACCTTGGGTGTATCAATACAATATTCTTCATTGGCAATTAAATCAAATTTTAAGTTTGTTCCATAGTTTAAATATCTACTTTGAGCCAACTCTGATATTAAATTATTGTTCCAAGATTTTTCACTAGGTGCTTTTATTTTAATTTCTTTAATCGATTGTATTAAATGAGTTTTATAAATTTTACTAGGCAATCTATCTAACATTTTAATATCTTCAAATTTTTCAATATAAGTAAATTGATTAAATTTTGTAAACAAGATTGCATTAACAGCAAGATAGAAAATTAAGAAATATCTAATCATTTTTTTTGGTAAATAAAATAAATAACATTAGCTAAAATTAAAAACATTGAGATATTTGATAAAACTAAATAAATATTATTAAAAGTGCTGATATCAAAAGGTATAAGAACAACATTATCTCCAAAAAATCTGTTGTTTAATGCAAATGAATTAATGTTGGAAAATTCACCATTTGCAAAAAAAGAATTATAATAACTAAATATATAGTTTATAGAAAAAATAAACGAACTTATGATTCCAACCTTTAAATTAAAAATTAATAATGGTATCAACCACGAAAAGTATTGACTCGCTAATCCACCTTTCAATAAAATTACAATTGGTAAAATTAGAACAAAATGATTAATCGTTTTATCTGAATATCGTTTTAAAAAAATTATTGATAAAATTATTAAAATTAAAGAATATTTATTAGTAAATTCAGCAAAAATCCACAAGACGTGTGTAGTAATCTTTGATGTTAAAAACATATAATTAAAAATTAAAAGTAAATTTTTTAAAATAATATAAAAATTAAAAGTTAAAATATAAGGCAAAATACATGTGAGAATGAAAACTGATAAAAACTTTAAATTATTTCTTAAATTTTTTGTTAAAAAGAAAAAAATAGAAACAACTACCATTGGTTTTATCAAACATGCAAAGGCAAATAAAAAAGCAGGGCTGATAATTTTTTTTTTATTAAGTTCTGAAATTGCTAAGATTGCAAAACTTATTGCCCATAAATCAGTTTGTCCATGAAAGCCAGAATAAAGAATTAGAAATGGATTAAGAGCAACAAAATATATTAAATATTTAATATTAAATATTTTAAGTCTGCTAATTGAAAAAATTAATAAAATTTCACTTAGCATTGACATAATTCTTAATCCCTTGAGATAATCAATATTGATAATTTTAAAAAACTCTGGAAAGTAATATGGAAATATATGTGAAAAAATAGAATATGGCATTCCAAGAGGGTCTTGTTGATTGTTTAAATTTTCAATAAACCCAGCTGAATTGTCGGGATCTGAATGTCCTAAAAATAAAAAAATAATTGAAAGTCTTATTAAAAAAGCAAAAGAAATTAATAAAACAAATTGCTTATCTTTAAAAATATTTGACATAGTTTATTTAATTATATTTATATTTGAATAAATCTATACTTATGTTATTAGCATAAATAATTAAAATTCATAATTTAATTGTTATTAAAAATTAATTTATTTAAACAATGTTCAAATATGTATAAATCAAATCCAATTTATAAATTACTAATTAATTTAAATTTAATAAAAAGAAAAAATTTAGAAATATTTGCAAAGGGAACTAGGGACTCTAATATTAAAGTTTTATCAGATAAAATCAGCAAAGTTGTATTTCTTGAAAAAATCAAAACTAATAATTTATATTATCGTTTTAAAAAAAAGATGGTTCATGGTGACAAAGTTAAAGTCTTCACTAAAGATAAAACAATTATAACAAAAAAAACAAAAGAAGATGAATTAAGATTTAATAATTTTAAAAAACATATCGTCAATAAAGAGGTTTGTGATTTTGGGTGTGGAAACGGATCTTTTTTAAAATTGATTAACAAACATTCAAAATATGTTTGTGGTGTAGAATTGTATGATAAATATATTTCTGATTTAAAATCAAAGTACCTAGATGTATTTACAAATATTAAATATACTAAAAAAAAATTTGATACTATTTTTTTATTTCATGTTCTTGAGCATTTAACAGATCCAATCAAAGAACTTAAAAATCTAAAAAAAAATCTAAAAAAAAATGGATCAATTATAATTGAAGTTCCGCATGGAAATGATTTTTTGTTAAGAAATTGTGATAAATTTAAAAAATTTTCATTATGGAGTGAACATCTGATTCTACATACAGAGAAATCCCTAATCAAATTTTTAAAAATTGCTGGTTATAATAGAATTAAAGTTAAATATTTCCAAAGATATAATTATCTTAATCATCTATATTGGTTAAATAACGGTCAACCAAATGGAAACATAACATTAAGAAAAAAATATGATAAAAATATTCATAAAAGCTATGATAAATTTTTAAATGAAGCAAAAATGACAGATACAATATATTGTATATCTAAAATATAAATAATTTTAAATGGCAAAAATTTTAATTATAAATCCAAATAAATGGGGAAGAGGAATTACTTTTCTTTGGATGGCAAGTCACTCTGCATTATTAAAGAAGCATAACCATGAAGTAAAATTATTTGACTGCACATTTTATGAAAGTTGGAGTGAAAATGAAATTAAGTTTAATAGTGCTAATAAAATGTATAAAAAATCTGATTATACAAATTATGTAAAATATAACAAAAATGATCTAAAAAGTGATCTGAAAAAAACTATTGATAATTTTTCTCCAGACATAATATTTTGGTCATCTATATCTTCACATATACATAGCGAAGGTGAATATGTTAATATTCAATATGGCTATGATTTATTGAATGACTTTAAACTCTCAAAAATAAAAAAAATAACTGGTGGATTACAGGCGACAGCTGATCCTAAAAAAATTTTTAGTCTATTTAAAAATATTGATTATTTAATAAGAGGTGAAACGGAGATGGTTTTGTTAGAGATTGCAAATAAATTAGACAATGGGAAAAATATTGATGATACTGATGGTTTGGCTTATATAAATAATAATAAAGTAATAACCAATCAAAAACAAAAAATCATTCCTGATTTAGATGTAATGTCTCCTTATGATTATAGTATATTTGAAGAACAAACTTTCTTTAGACCGTATAATGGCGAGGTTCTAAAAGCTGTAGATTTTGAAATCTCAAGGGGATGTATTTATTCATGTTCTTACTGCGTTGAGACAGTAATTCAAAAATATTACTCTTTTAATGAACATAACCCAAAAACTGGAGCAATTAAAAACTTTAAAAATTACCATAGATCAAAATCACCTGAAATGGTTTTTGAAGAAATTAAAAATCTTAATAAAAATTATGGAATAAGTTTATTTAGATGTCAGGACACAAATTTTCTAACAATTAATAAGGCAGTATTAGAAAAATTAAGTGAACTAATAAATAATAGTAATCTTGATATTAAACTTTATATAGAGACAAGACCAGAAGGCATTAATGAGAAAACGGTAAAACTTTTAAAAAAACTTAAGGTTGATGGAGTAGGGATGGGTGTTGAGCTTTCTGACCAAGATTTTAGAGAAAAAAACCTAAATAGATTTGCTAACCAAGAAAAAACAATTAATGCATTCAAATTACTAAAAGAAAATGGAATTAAAAGAACAGCCTATAATGTTATTGGTTTTCCAGAACAAGATGAAAACTCAATTATACAAACAATAAATTTTAATAAACAAATAAACCCTGATAATATTACTCTTGCTTTTTACACGCCATACATAGGGACAAAACAATATGATAAAGCCGTATCAACTAAAGAATATGATTCTTATAATTTTAATGCTGATAATATTTTAAGATCAACAACAAAAAGTAAAAAAATATCCTCAGAAACTTTAAGTTATTATAAAAAAAATTTTGTCGATTTAGTTAGATGTGAAAAATAAATCTAATAATATAATAATTGGCACTTGGGGATTAAGTGGTGATCTTGGAAAAGTTAAAGAAAATCCTTTAAATGTTCTTTATAAAGCAATTGAATTAGGTTTTAATGAATTTGATTTAGCACCAACATATGGTCAAGGTAAAATCTATAATCTTATAAATAAAATCACTCCTAAAGTTAAAAATAAAATGATATTCAATACAAAATGTGGATATGATGAAAATTCATACAAAAAAACTTTTACAATTAGAGATATAAAAAAATCTGTTGAAAAATCATTGGATATATTGGGTAAAATAAATGTTTTATATCTTCACAATCCAAGAAATGAGATTAAAGATTGGAAAAAAATTATAAATTTATTTGAAACACTTAAAAATAAAAAATTTATAAAATACTCAGGTGTTTCTTTGGCAAAAAAATTTTATTTTGAAAAAAAAATTATTAATAATTTTGATTATGTTCAAGATGAGATTAATTTGTTAACAGCTAATAATTATAATGAAATAAAGAAATATAAAAGTAAAATTCACTCCAGATCACCATTTGCTCTTGGACTTCTAGTAAACAAAAAAATAATAAAATTTGAAAAAAATGATTATAGAAAAAATTTATTTTGTTCTAGTGAAAGGGAGAAAGTAATTTTATCTCAAATTTCTAATTTAAAACTAATCGAAAACGACTTAAAAAAACTGTCATTAGATTTTTTATTTTCACTAGAAAAAATTGATAAAGTTATTTTTGGAATCAAAACCTGCAAACACTTAGTTCAACTTAAAAATGATTTAAAAACAATTAGAAAAATTAGTCCAATTAAAAATAATGAAGTTTTGGAATTAAATAAAAAAAATTTTAATCTTAATATTAATCAAAATTTATTATATTAATTTTTTTATAATTTCTAAATCATTATAATCATCAAGCTCGAAAATTGACTCTTTTTTCATTTCATAAATTCCAATTTTTCCTCCTAATCGATTTTTATTTTTTAAAAAACTATTTTTTTTATAAATATAAAATGAACCATTCTCTAAATAGTAATCATTAATATTCTGTGACCTTGGTCGTTTAGTAATTTTATAATTTTTAGGAATTGCTGTATTTTTTTTTTTTTCCCAAATAAAAGATTTCATAGGTACAGCAGATAACATACTATCATAGCCATCTTTAATAAACATTGTTAAAGCTTTATCAATAATTTTAGCTGTAATGAAAGGATTAGTTATTTGCAATAAAACTGCAATATCAAAATTAAACTTTAAACTAATTTCTTTTAACAAAACTTCAGTACTAGCCTCATCCTTTTCACTTTTTTTAGATCTGCTATATGTAGAAATTTTTTGGTTTAGATTTAATTCTGAAACACATTTTGTAATATTTTGATCATTAGAAAAAATCATTATTTTATTAATTAATTTACTTTTATAAATTTTTTTTATTACTAAATTTATTAATGGTATTGAATTAAGCTTTAAAATATTTTTATTTTTAATTCTTTTACTTCCACCACGTGCTGGAATAATGCAAATTATATTCATAAATTGAAATTTAGTTTTGTTTCATTAATTAATTTAAGTTTTTCTTGATCTACTAATTCTATATTGCTTTGAAATTTTTCTTCACTCTTAAAAAATTCTTTATAGCTTATATTATTAAAATATTTTGATTTATTCTCAAAAATATATATATAGTTAATCTTAATTAATTTACTTAGTTCATTTAAAAAAGCTGGGCTAATGTTTATTTGTTGATTTTCTGCTCTCATATCAATATCATTTTCATAAAAATGATATAACCTAGGTCTTAATGACAAATAATCAAAACCTATCAAATTAATTTCACTAAAACCAAAATAAATTGCCAATCCTATTCCTGTTAAAAAACTATTTTGCATCATCGAAAATTTATGATTTAAATTTAGATATTTAAGATTTGCTGTCTTTTGACCAAAATGATGTAAAAAAAATACATTTTTTTTTTTTATAAATGGATAGTTATAAATTGATAAAAATACTGGATATTCACAATCAAATTTCCCTGTTTCTTTCATTATAGATCCAGCTTTATTTACCTCAAAATTTTTAAAAATTGGGTTGATCCATAAAGGAAATAGCATCATCGGATGTAAAACATAGTCTGCTATGATGTTTAGATTTTTATGATCATTATGTAAAAAATTCCAATTACATGAAATTGTTTCGATATCAGTCAGTTTTTTTAAATCCATATAATTAATGCTTCTCCCACTTCCCATTAAGAAACATTTTTTAGCTTGAAATTTATTATGAAATTTTGAATTAGATGAGATAATATTTTTTATAAAAGAATTTAACAATTTACTTAACCAATCTTTTAATCTCAGACTCAATTATACTTAATGCTTTTTTTTTACTAAAATTATTTTTGTATATAGCTTGATTATTTTTTCCAATTTTATATAACTTTTTTTTAGTAAATTTTGAAAATTTAATCACACTAGTTGCAAACCCTGCTATGTCATTTGGTTTACAGGAAATGCCTAAATTAAATTTTTTTGTCAAATGAAATGTTTCACCTGATGCAAATGAAAGTATTGGCAAACCAAATGCTATGTATGATTGAAATTTTGCTGGCAACGTATTGTTAAATGTCAATCCATTTTTAAGTGAAATAAGCCCCACATCAACTTTATTATATAATAATGGTATTTTATGAGATGGGCGATGCTTATAAAATTGAAATTCATTTTTTAATCTCAATGCACTTATTTTATTTATGAGCCATTTTTTTTCTGAACCATCTCCAACAAATATCCATTTGATATTGTTCTTATAATTTTGTGTTAACTGTATTGCTCTAATTAAATTATTTAAATTCTGTGCTTTTCCTATATTTCCACTAAAGAGTATTTCAAAATTTTTATTATTCTTTTTTTTATTAATATTTTTTTTTACAAAATGATCTTCAGACCAGCTATACAAAGTTTTAATTCTTGTAATCTTCATATCTCGTTTAATCTTACTTGTCATAGATTTAGATTGAGCTAAAATTACATCAGATAATTGATAAATTTTTTTACATTGAAATGATAAAAAACATTTTAAGATACTATTTTTTACAATATTTAAATCAAAAATTGTTTGAGGCCAATAATCTAGTACCCATGTTATGATGGGAATTTTATATATTCTTTTAAATAAGCCTGCTGCTAAAATTGGCATAATTGGAGATGGTTGATAAACAAAAATTAAATCAAATTCTCTATACTTTTTATTAAAAAATAAATTAAACGTTAATGAAAAAAAAAATGATAAATGATTTATTATAATAGACAATTTATTATCTTTTCTAGGAAAGCTTGAAACTCTATTAATTTTAATATCGTTAAAATTATTTTTTTTTTTATTAAAAAATTTCTGATGTGGATAGCTTGGGTAAGTTGTTAAAACTTCAACTTTGTATTTTTTGTTTAATTCATATACTAGATTGTTTACACTAAAATTTTCAGGCCAGAAATATTGCGTAATAACTAAAATTTTCAACTATCCTTCCTGATATATTTTTTTGTAAAATTTATATAGCTCAAAATTATTCTACAAATTATAATAGAAATATTAGTTTTTTGATAGTCAGAACAAGTATTTATTAACTCATCTTTATTCTGCATCACACTCTCTACAACATTTATTAACTGATTAAAATTAAAGCTAGTCATGGGGACAGTTCCCTCTTCCATGCTTTCATGTCTTTCGTGAGTTTCTCTAATATTTACAGACTTAAATTTTAATATCGATGTTTCTTCTGAGATGGTACCACTATCTGATATTACTAATCTAGAATTTTTTTGAAGTTTTATATAATCACTAAACGATAAAGGTTTTACAATTTTTATATTTTTCTTGATTTTTGTTATTTTTAATTTGTTTTTTAATCTAGGGTGGCATGATATCAAAATTTTAATTTTATATTTTTTTACTAAATAATTTAAAAGTTCTAAAAAAACTACTAATCTTTTTTCATTTTCCACATTTTCTTCTCTATGAAAGCTGCATAGTATAAATTTATTTTTTTTTAATTTTAAAGTCCTTAAGATTTTAGATTTTCTAATTTTTTTAGAATTTGCATTAATAACTTCCAACATAGGACTGCCAATATTAAATATAGTAGATGGATGTTTGCCCTCTCTGATCAAATTTTGTCTTGCTTCATTACTATATGTTAGGTTTATATCCGATATTTGATCAACAATTTTTCTATTAACTTCTTCTGGTACCTGTTCATCATAGCACCTGTTTCCAGCTTCATAATGAAAAATTGGTATTTTATTTTTTTTTGCAGATATGGCAGATAAGCAGCTATTAGTATCTCCTAGAATTAAAAAAGCATCAGGTTTTTCTTTTTTAATTATTTGATCTACTTTTTTTATTATTTCAGTTATAGTAATGATACTATCTGTTGATTTTGAAAAAATCTTATATTTTGGTTGAGGCAATTCAAGATCCTTAAAGAAAATTTGATTTAGTTCATAGTCATAATTTTGACCCGTATGAACTAAAATATGATCAATATTTGTATGCAATTCTAATTTTTTTATTATGCTAGATAATCTAATTATTTCAGGTCTAGTGCCAACTACAGTAATAACTTTAATTTTTTTTAACATAATTTAATTTACTCTTGTCTCTTGGTATGTGTCTGTCTTTTTTTTGTCAAAAATTTCATTAGCCCATATTATTAAATAAATAGGATAATTCGATAAGTTTTTTAGCGAGTGTAACCACCCTGGAATAGTTTCTACTATTTCACTTTTGTTTGAATCGATGATAAAATTGATTTTTTCTAATTTATTTTTCATATTTTTAAATTCAAATTTACATTTGCCATTCAAAAGTAAAAATTTTTCTACTTTTGACATATGATAATGGTTTCCTCTAGTTGATTTTGAATTAACTTTAATAAATGATACTTGTCCAAAATTATTTGATTTTATAAATTCAACAAACTCTCCCCTTCTATCGGTTATTTTTTTTATAGGATATACAAACTTACTCTTTGGTAAAAAAGTAAGAAATGTACTATATAAATTTTTTGTCAATACATCATTAAATTCTGGTATAAATTTACTGTGTCTATTTTTTTGAAAAAGCAATAGTTTTTCTAAAATTGATTTAGGTGTTGTTGTCGTTATAAATTTTTTGTCTATTTTAATTAGATTATTATTTTTTTTATTATGATTAATTTCATCTAATATAATTTTGCAAAGATCATCTATGTAAAGCAGGTTAATTTTATCATTTTCATTAAATAATTTAATTTGTTTCTTTCTTATTATATTATGACAAAAAGTTGCTATTGCAGAATTATAATTTGGTTTCGACCATTTTCCATAGACATTTGGACATCTAATAATCTTAATAAATACATTTGGTTTTTTAAAAGATATTAATTTTTTTTCAGCTTTTTTTTTAGTTATTCCATATAAATTTTTATCATTAAACCTTGTAGTTGAAATATGAATGATTTTTATTGTCTTTGGGTTTTTTAAATTATTAATAATTAATTCACAAATTTTATAATTATTTTCAAAATTTTTTTTTGATTTTGATCTATTAACTCCTGCACAGTTGATTATAACATCACATATATTAACTATTTCTATAAATTTTGCTCTTGGGGTATTTTTATTAATTTCATAAAATAAATTTTTAGTTCCTGATGATTTAATAAATAAAAGTAAATTTTTACCAATAAATCCATTTGATCCAATAATTGCAATTTTCTTTAGCACTTTAATTCTTAAAAAGTTGTTTTAAATCATGGTTATCATTTATTAATTTAATTATTTGATTTGGTGACAAAGAGTTGGTTAAGTCAGAGGAATATTGCTTTAATATTTTAATTTTTTTTCCTTTTGTATAAAAATTTTCATAATTTAAATCTCTTTTATCTCCAGGTATTATAAAATAATTCTTAAATTTTTTTATGTTTTGCATTTCAGTTTGACTAAGTAATGATTCATGAATTTTTTCAGAATGACGTGCACCAATATATTTAATAGGATGATCTGGCTTACCAAACAATATTCTTACAGCATTAGCTACACTCAATGTATTCGCTGCTGGTGATTTTTGAACAAATATTTCTCCATTCTTGCCTACTTTTAATGCCATCAAAACCAAATCTATTGCTTCATCGAGTGTCATTAAAAATCTCGTCATGTTAGGGTCTGTAATTGTCAATGGCTCAATATTTTTAATTTGGTTAATAAATGTATGCAATACAGATCCTCTTGAGCCTAAAACATTTCCATATCTAGTTATGCAAATATCCATTTTATCACTTGCCTTTTTTCTTGCATGTGAAATTATTACTTTTTCCATCATAGCTTTTGATAAACCCATAGCATTAATCGGTTCAACTGCTTTATCGGTACTTAGACAAACTAATTTTCTTATTTTATTTAATGAGCACATATTAATTAAATTTTCAGTGCCAATTATATTTGTTTTCACTGCTTCCATTGGATAAAATTCACAAGATGGAACCTGCTTTAAAGCAGCAGCATGAAAAACATAATCAATATTTTTTAGTGCTCCATATATTGATTCTTTATCTCTAATATCCCCAATTACAAATCTCAAATTTTTTTGAGCATTATTGCTTCTTAAATCATGTTGTTTTTTTTCGTCTCTACTAAAAATCACAATTTCTTTACAATCTTTTTTTAAAATTTTATTAAGAAATGTTTTTCCAAAAGAACCCGTACCTCCAGTAATTAATAGTTTTTTATTTTTAAACATATTATAAAATTTTTTCTATAAAGTTAAATGTTTGAGTGCTTGTTTTACTCCAATTAAATTTTTTTGCACTTATAAAGTTTCTATGTCCATTTTTTTTTCTTAAAATCCTATCCTTTATTAACTTGATCATCTTATTTTTTAAGCTCTTATGGTTGTTTGCATTATAGTAAAAATCATTTTTGCCAATTATTTCATTTAATGGTCCAACATTAGGGCATAAAATAGGTAGTTTGAATGACATTCCTTCAAGAATAATATTAGGAAAATTTTCACATGTAGATGAAAAAATCATACCATCTGATTTAAGATAAAAAGATTTTAAAAATTTATATTTAAGTGGTCCAATAAAATAAATTTTAATTTTTTTATTTTTTTTATTAAATTTTATAATATTATCTTCTATTTCTTGATGACAAATACCTTTTTCTCCAACAAAGTAAATTGACACCATTTGTTTAATTTCTAAATTATATAAGCTATTGATTAGAAAAAGATGGTTTTTATATGGATCTGTATTTGAAACATATATTAAGTTAATGCTAGCTTTATTGACCTTTCTAATAAATCTATTTTTTTCACAACCGTGTGCAATTACTGTAGATTTTTTATTAGTAAGCCCCCTTAAAATATTATCTTTTGCATAATTAGATAAAAAGATTATACCACTTGATTTCTTGAATGAAAAATTTAGTAACTGCTTTAAAATAAACATCTTAATCTTAAAGATTGAAAAATTATATTTTTTAAGTTCCTTTTTAGAGTAAGGAAGCATATTTTGAAAAACTGAAATTGACTTTATGTTTCCACTAAAACCCCAGCCTGCTAATAGCACAACAATACTACAGTTATTAATTTTCAAAGCCTTTTGAAAAAAAAATAATTTCCAAATAAATGTTAAAAAATAATTTCTTTCAAAAATTGGTTTATAAATTTTTTTTAAAAATTTTTTATTTGGTATCTCGTCAAGTACTTTTTTATTTCCCCAAATTATGATTTTTTTATTATAGTTTTTTTTATGATTAATTAATTCCTTTATATGCTTAATACCACCACCACTTTTGATATTTATTGCATCAAAAGCTATATTCATTTAGAAATTTTTTTTAATTCATCAATCAATTTATTTTGATCACCTTTTTTGATTAGATCTTTTAGATATTCAATTTCAATTTCTGTGTTTTCTAAATTAAAAAATTTAGGTATTACTTTCATAATTTTAGGATGTTCTGTAGTCTCAATATTTTCATTATATAAAAGTTCTTCTGATAATTTTTCACCATCTTTTAAACCAGTTATCTTTATTTCAATATCACCTTTAGGGTTTTCAATATTTTTATATTCTAATCCTGATAAATTAATCATTTTTTTGGCGAGCAAGAAAATATTCACCTCACTTCCCATTTTTAATATAAAAACCTCACCATTATTTTTAGACAGAGACGATGATTGAATTACTAATTCGGCAGCTTCACGTATCGTCATAAAAAACCTCTTCACATCCTTGTGTGTTACTGTTAGAGGTCCACCTTTTTTAATTTGTTCCCTAAAAATAGGTATGACAGAACCGCTTGATTCCAGCACATTTCCAAATCTTACACTTGAGTAAATAGTTTTTTTATTTTTTTTGTTAAAATATTGGAATATTTTTTCTGAAAATCTTTTTGTTAAACCCATAACATTAAACGGTTTAACAGCCTTATCAGTGCTTATTAAGACGACATTTTTAACACCAAATTCTCCTGAAAACCTGCATATATTATAAGAAGAAAGAATATTGTTTTGTATTGCAGATAATTTGTTTTTTTCAACAAGGTGAACATGCTTGTAAGCAGCACAATGAAATATAATGTCTATTTTTTCATTAGATAAAATATGTTTAAGAATAATATCTTGCTCGAGGTTTACCAATAAAAATTTTACTTGATATTTTTTTTCAAAATTACTATTTTCGAAATCATTCTTTAATTCAAATAATGAATGTTCATTTTTATCTAGAGCTAATATTTTTTTAGGTTTTAAATTTTTAGCTATATTGAATATTTCTTTTCCAATGCTTCCAGCAGCTCCAGTAATTAAAATTGTTTTATTTTCAATATTTTCTTTTAATAAATCTACATTTGGCTCAACAGAATTTCTTTCCAGTAAGTTTTTTATCTTTGGATCTAATAAATCAGATATCTTTGAATGTCCCTCAATAAGATCTAAAAAATTAGGTACAATTTTTATTTTAACTTTAAATTCTTCTAAATATGAAATAATTTTTTTTTTTTCAACTTTAGACAAATCAGATATAGCAAATAAAATTTCTTTAACATTATATTTTTTAATTAATTCTTTGACTTCCGCTCTTGATGAAATTTTTATATTATTGATATAGTTTCCTTGTTTTTTTATATCATCATCAATCAAGCCTACTATTCTTTTTTTATATCTAATTGCTTTAATAAGATTATTTCCAGCTATACCAGCACCATAGACAATTACATTCTGTGATTTAAAGTTATAATTTACCAAGTATTCATAGAATAAATTTATAATTATTCTTGATGATAGAATTAATATTATAAGTATCATTGGGTAAATTAATGAAATACTTCTTGGTATGTTATCAATTTTTAAAAAAAAAATTGAAATAAGGAATAATAAAGAATAAAAAAATAATATTTTAAATATATACTTGATATAAAATAGATCTATAAATCTTGTATAATTTTTATAAACAAGTTTTAAAGTAAACACTATATTTAACGTTAAAGCTGAAAATAAAAAAAGTAGATAATGTTCAGTTATTTCTGGTCTAAAAAAACTCTCTATTCTAAGACATATAGATAAGTATAGCGCAAATAAACTTATTAAAAAATCAATACTAATTAATAAAAAAATTTTTACAAATGTATTCAAATTTAAAATTGATTGCATATAATATTATTTAATGTTTTATAGAGGAGGTTTTAAAGATATAAAATATAGTATTAAATAAAATTTTAATATCTAATGTAATTGACTTATTATCCATATAAAATTTTTCCAGTTTAACTTTTTCTTGTAATGATATTTTATCCCTACCATTAATTTGTGCATAACCAGTTAGGCCTGGCTTCATTTTATTAATTTGTAAATTTGTTCTCATTAAAATCAAGTCTTTTTGAGTAAATAAAGCTGGTCTTGGGCCAACTAAATTCATATCTCCTCTTAAAATACAGATTATCTGAGGTAATTCATCTAGGCTATATTTTCTTAAAAATTTTCCTATTCTTGTAATGTATTTTTGGCTATTATTTAAATTATTAGTGTCAATTTGTGGGCTACCTGTTTTCATTGTTCTAAACTTATACATCTTAAATAATTTATTATTTTGTCCAAATCTTTTTGAAATAAAAATAGCACTTTCATTAAAAGACGAAAATTTAATAATTATAAAAACTAAAATCATAATTGGTATAAAAAAAAAAAAAATTATAATTGATAAAATAATATTAAAAAAATTATTCATAATAAATATTTTTAAGGTCTTGATTTGAAAAATTTTTTGGTGTCCATTTAATTTTTTTAATCAATTCATTATTTTGAACTATAAAATCATTATTTAGAGAAATTATTAATTCTCTTTTTCCCATGAGATAGAGTAAAAAATTTATTAAAAACTTTGGTAAATAAAAATTTCTATTTTTAAAATTATTTATATTATAAAGTTTAGATATTAATATATTCAAACTTATTGGCTCATTATCTGAAATTAAAAATGTTTGATTGTTTGTTTTTTTATCTGTTAGCAATTTAAGAATAAATGTTGATAAATTTTTGATTGAAAGATAACTTTTATTTGTATCAAAAGCTTTAAGGGGTAATGGATATCCCCTTTTAATTATTTTTGCCAATCTATACAAGTTTCCTTTAACACCTTTTCCATAAATTAGTGTTGGTCTTATTATTGAATATTTAATATTATTTATTTGACAATAATCTTTAATGAAATTCTCTGCTTTAATTTTACTTTCACAATAATAATCTTTATAATTTTTTAATAATTTTTTATTTTTATAATACTTAATTTGATTAATTTTTGATGTACTTAAAAAGATAATTTTTTTTAGATAACTTTTATCAATGGATTCTATTAAAATTTTAGTTACATTATAATTATTAAAATATATTGTATTTTTACTAACTTTTGTGTGAGCAATTCCAGCACAGTGTATTAAGACATCAATTTTTTTATTTTTTAAACTAATTTCCATTTTTTTATTTATTTTTTTTTCTAAAATAATAATTCTGTGTCTTTTTTTTTTTAACTGAGGTATTAAGTTTTTAGCAACAAAACCTTTGTCACCTGTTACTAATATATTCATATTTTTTTTTTTAGAAAATATATATAAATAGAAAATGATAAATAGTATGCAATATTTAACCAATTATTGAATATATTACCATTTTGATTAATCGGCCATAAAATTATAAAAACTAGGCATGATGCTATCGTAAATTGGTTATAATTGAGAGTATTTTTTTTTTTTTTAAGTCTTAATTTAAATTGAAAAAATATCAAAAAAATTAGTGGTATTAAAAAATATAAAAAACCAATGGTGCCTGTTTCTAATAATAATTGTAAGTAAGAATTATGTGGATGCCCACCACTACATTTAATATTTTGAACTTTATCATTACAATAATATTTGAAAGAATAAGGTCCTTGGCCTAGTAATTTATTCTGTGTAAACATGTTTATGGAAGTTTTATTCAATAATATTAACTGATTGGGTATTAATTTTACAAATTTATTTTCATTTAAACTATTAATTTTGAATATTTTTTTTTCTATTTCTTTTTGCTCATTTTCTAATTCCATTTTTTTTTGTTCTTTTTGTTTGGTACTCATTTTAGTGTCTATTGATATTTTTTCTAGCTCTTTAACTATTGAGGAAATTTTTTCAGATTCTAATTTTTTTAATTTTTGTGTTTCTGCAAATAAATACTTTTGAGATATTTGGATTTTATAATGATCAATCATTCTTATTTTAATATTATTATCAGTGTAAATAAATATTATTAGCATGGTGATAATCGTGATAATAAACTTAATTAAATGACTTTTTTTTATATCCAAAAATATAACTAAATATAAAAATCCTATTACTGATGTTACAGCTGCTGCTCTTTCTCCGCTTATTAAAACAAAATAATAAGAAACAATGTATGTAAAAAAAAATAGTAATTGTATTTTACGATTTTTAAATAAAAAAAACCCAAATAATAAAATTGGAGCAAATCTTGCTATGTACCCTCCCATAACAAGTTCCTCGCCAAAAAAACTACTAATTCTAAAATTATTAATCACTTGCTGTCCTAATAAATTATAGCCCATCAATTTTTGAAAAAGTGCATCTAAAAATAATATAATAAAAGTGATTAAAGTTACTTTTGATAAATTGATTAGAAAATTTTTATTTTTATTGAGTATAAAATTTATAATTAACAATAAAAAAATAAATCTAACAAAGAATAGTATTTTTAAAGAAACAATAATAGGTGTATTTGAAATCAGTGTATTAATAAAAAAAAAAAAATAAAAAAATACAAAAAAGTAAATAAACTTATTATCTAATAAAAATTTATTTTCTTTTGTATCCCTATTAATAAAAAATACAAAAATTATAATTGAGCAAAGAAGAATTATTTCAGCCACTGCTGGCCCAATAATTAGGGCTGGTACCAATAGCAAAATTAAAATTTCTAACAAATTTAAATTTCTTAAATAATCTACGTTATGAAAATTTGATTCATTCACTGTATACCTTTGACTTATAATTTTCATGAAGATAGCTAATTATATAAAACATTAAAATGAAACCACCTTGACTTTGTTTGAAAGTTTCATGAAGTAATCCATAAACTAAAACTCCTATTAAACTTGAAAACATATAGCAATTTGTTTTATAAAATTTTAATAATAATTTTATATATATAACAAAAGTGATAATTAATCCTATTACTCCTGTTCTGAATAAAGTGTCAACATATTGACTGTGTGCTGAAAATTTCATTTTGTTATCAACAATAAAAGTACCTATATATCCACTACCATGAAACAATAAATTATTTTCCAAAAGATAATCAAATGTTTTTTTCCATATTAGCA
>ERZ807291.4616-NODE-4616-length-18065-cov-7.012993_pt1 | contig 18065 bp, 4 predicted proteins | sample MGYA00521257_ERZ807291 | MGnify/ENA primary metagenome ERZ807291 (study PRJEB31413, sample SAMN03169783) | marine metagenome | biome: Marine; feature: Water; material: Subsurface seawater | place: North Sea | collected 2011-04-28 | depth 1 m m ... | reverse complement strand
CATAAAAGGCAGTTGGGATTGATAGGTTTAGTGTTCTAGGAGTAGTCCCAAAGCCCAAATATTCTGCTTCAGCTGAAGAGAATAAGCCATCTTTATTCCAATCAATCCAAGCGTACGTATACCTTGTTAAATTAAGGTTTACTGTAATACTATAATTGTTTCCGCTTGAAAGGTTAGTTCCACTACTTCTTAAATCGGTAAACGAATAGTTATTTGCATTGCCAGAACATCCTACACCACCAAGTGTATCTCCATTGTATGTAACAGAATTAATAAAGTAACTAGAGGTATTACAATCACTAGTGAATGAGGCTGCACAATATGGATTTGTAACTATTGATAATGGACCAGAATAATTTGAAGTATCTCCAACGGTGCATATTTCTCTTACATAAATATCATATTCTGTAAACGGGGTTAAGCCTCTTATTGAGTCAATAATATTAGTTCTATAGGTTGTAACTCCTGAAGATGTTGGGAGTTGGTTTTTTATTACAGCTTTTACTTCCCAAGTATTTCCATTTCCTAAAGATGAAAATCCTACCCTTGCGGCAGTTGTAGAAGGGTTTCCATATAAAGTTAAATTGTAAGGTTTAGGGCAAGTTGGTGGAGGTAAAATATTTACCACAAAATCTGTTACATCACCATATTGGTTTGTATTGCATGAATTATTTGAATATAAGTATGCATTAAGAGTAGTTCTAACCCTCATTATGGTTGTTCCAACATTAGCTGTTGATGGAATTGTAATATTAGAAGAAAATGGCTTTGTATTGTATCTGCTTGCAGTGGAGACAAATTCGCCCGCATCATCAAAGTCACCATCTTGGTTATAATCTATCCAAACAGCAATAGAAGGGCTAGTAGATGTAAAGCTACTAGTTGCATTATATGAAATTGGAATATTTGTACCAGCTTCAATATTAATAATAGTTGGCTCGAAGCTATAAGAATTTGTTGGGCATGGTTTGCTTGAATAATCTCGGTAGAAAGTATCTAATTGAAACTCTGATAATTTGTAGTAACAGCTGTAACTAGGGCTTAAAAGAGTTGTTGTGTTTCCTGAACAATAAGGAAATGTCGTAAATGTATGACTGCTAGACCATGCACTTGTATCAGCGGTATCACATATCGCTCTTACATAAAAATCATAAAAACCATTTTGTGCCAAATTTTGAATAACTTCAAAAGTATCAGTTGAAAAAATTCTAGTTCCTGTTCCGAATGTATAGCCAGTGGTATCGTATTCAATCTCGAAAAGGTTGGTATTGCTGTAATCTGTCCAAGAAATATTGGCTGAAGTAAAGCTGGCAAAGTTTGAAGCCAAATTGAATGGAGTTACACAACCTTGTGGATTTAAAATGTCTATTGGGAAGTCCATGGTTTCGCCATAACCCAAATTAACACAACCCCATGTACTATTAATTGTGGTGCTATTATAACTTCTTACCCTCATTAATACTCTTCCTGTTTTTGCAGAAAGAGGCACAGATATATTGGCTGTAAAAATATTGTTGTAGGCTCTATAAGAATACCCTAAAAACTCGTCAGTAGTGTTAAAGCTTCCATCACCATTCCAATCTATCCAAACTCCAATAGATTCATAATCATTAGCATTTCCTCTCACCCTTAAGGTATAATTATCTAATTTATACAAAGAGGTAGCATAGCTAAACATTTCATGATATGAAAATGGCGGACAAGGCTCACCTTGGTCATAATAGTTTAGAGTACCAAGTTTTACAGAATCAATCTCATAAGTACAATTTGAGTATGAGTAATGTAAATTGGTAGTACAATATGGGTTAACATTAAAGGTAATAGGTCCTGTCCAAGTTGAGCTATCAGAGCTACTGCATATTTCTTTAATATAAACATCGTAAGAACCAAATAACAATAAATTATTTACAGTGTAATTAGTTGATGTGGATGAATCAATATTTCCACTTCCTAAACTAAAACCTACTGTATCGTATTGAACTAGCCATTTTGAGCCACTTCCAATACTTGTCCAATAAACATTAGCTGATGAGCTTGTAATATTAGAAACATTTAAATTATTTGGAGATGGACATGTAGGAGCAGGCAATATGTTTACAATATAATCTTCAGTTTCGCCATAATATAAACTAGTGCATGAAGTACTACTGTTTATAGAGTTATTGCTAGACCTTACCCGCATAACAGTATTTCCTGTTACGGCATTTAAAGGAACACTAATTAGCCCAGTTAAATTAGTTATAGAATTTGAGGTGCCCGAAAGAACAAATTCGTTAGCATCATTAAAATCACCATCGTTATTAAAATCAATCCAAACGCCCATATTTAAAGAAGCTTGGTTATTGGTACCTATGGTTAATTGGTATGAGTTGCTTGGTAATAAATCGGTGGTTAGGTTTGAAAAATTTGAAAATGAGCCTGGAGGGCAATTGTTAGTTATGTTGTTGATGGTATTTAATTGTACTAATCCAACATCATATGGTGTAGATTGAGAACAACCTAAAGTATGTAATCCATTATAGCAATAGGGGTAAGTGTTAAAAGTTAAAGGCCCTGCCCATTTACTTGTATCGCCAGCACCGCAAATTGTTCTAACATAATATGAGTAATTTGAGTAAGCATTTAATCCTGTTAGAATATAACTTGAATCAGTTGAATTTACCGTGGTTCCATTTCCTTTTGTTAAAGTTCCTGAGCCATATTCAATTTCCCAATTTGAACCTGTGCCTCTCGAATTCCAAAAAAGTCTCGTAGAGGTTGTTGTTTCAAATCCAGCCCCTAAGTTTTGAGGTCTTTTACATGTTGGAGGAGGTAAAAGCCTTACCAAATAATCTTCTGTTTCTCCATAAGCTAAGTAAGTACAACTATAATTGCTATAAAGGTTATTATAGTCAGACCTAACTCTCATCATGGTAATTCCTGTATCAACTCCATTAGGTATTGTGAAGTTTATTGCTACTGGAGTAGAAGAATTTGCAGCGTAAACAGTACCTACGAATTCACTTACATCATCAAAATCACCGTCTTTGTTATAATCTATCCAAACACCAAAATAAATTCTATAGCTTCCTTCTCCTAAAAGGTCTATGGTGTAATTTTCCTCTGCTTCTAAATCGGTTTGTTGGTTTTGATAAAAACTGTAAAAATTATTGGCTGAACCAGAGCAACCAGAAGTAGTATTTTGAATAGTTCCTAGTTGAACAGAGTTTATTCCACTGGCAACATCACATCCATTATTATGAAGACTAGTTTTACAGTAATTATTGGTAAATATTGAAAACGGTCCAGACCATACTGTAAAACCACCGTCGGCACATTTTTCCCTGATATAAAAATCATAGTCAGTTAAATTAGATAATCCACCTATATGGAAAAAGTTATTTGCTGTACTATCATTTGAACCGTTGCCTAAAGTAAAGTTTTTTTGACCCCATTGTATTTGTGTGTTTGATGCACCAAAATTCGATTCCCACGAAAAGTCGACAGAAGTGTCATTTAATTGAGAAACAATTACACTAGATATAGAATCGCAAGTTAATGGTTGGTAAACTATTTTTATATCGTCTAATGCCATATCTGCGTAAGTTCCAACGCCAGAAACAGCTTTAAATCGAAGGTTAAAAGCTTGGCCCCTATAAGATGTTAAATCAATTACTTTTTCATCCCAAGGGTCAGAATTACTATATCCAAAATGCGTTTGTCCAATTATTGAATCAATTGTAAAATAAGATTCACCTGAACCTATTTGAATGTATAAATCTCCCATTTGATATCCATATTTATGATACCAAAACTTTAGAATGGGAATTTTTTGAGTAGTATCAGATATTTCTATACAGGGTGAAGTAAGTGTTGCAATTTGATTTGCAACAGAAGAGTAAGTTTCGGTGTAAAAATATCTAGCTAAAGAATTTGTATTGCCATATGTGTGGTCATAATAAGGTCCTGTGGAAGACTGAGTATAAAAATTGTCAGTTGTCCAAAAATATCCCGTTGCAGATGATGGGCTAGCAGTCCATCCATTAGCGAAGTTTCCGTAAATAGGATAACTGTTGCTTGAAACAGGCTCATACAAAGAATCAGTTGATAAAATTAGAGTTGGAGATATATTTTTTACTGAATTCCCTAATAGGCTATCATTTAATGGATCCGAATCGTTGGTAGCAGAAATCCAAACATTTACATTGTAGGATTGACCTGAAGTAGGGAAATTTGCAATTGAATCAAAAGTGAAATTGCTAACAACACCAGAAGGCATTGAACTAGTAAAGGTTTGCGAAACTAATGAGCCATTATCAACTTGATAATAACCATTAAAAGTGGAGTAGGAGTTAATACCAAAATTACCAACCTCAAAAATAATTTGGGCAGCATTTAAACCACAGCCGGAGTCGGGTAAATTAACCGATACTAAGGCTAAATCGTTATTTGGAGGAGTAAACTCAATTGCTCCTACATCTGGAGGTGAGTTTCGCGTTATGCCGTAAAAATCTTTCGTAATTCCAAGAGAAGTAGTACCAGTATTGTTTAACGAAACATTTTTTGGAGCGGAGGACGAGTCATTAACAAAAATTGGATTTATTTCAAAGCTATTGGGTCCGCGGTAATAATAAATTTTCCAATCGCTTAAATTTTTTCTATAACCCGAAGCATAACCATAGTACTGATATGTTCCTTGGTCTTTAAAGTAAACATTATTGTAATCATCATAAATAGCGGTAGAGTTTGAATAATAGTAAATGCCATAATGATAATTGTTGTTATTTTTTAAATCGAAGTAAAGATTATTGTTTTTGTAATTTGAGTAATATCCATACCTATCGTAAATTCCAAAAGATTGATTTAGGTAGTTGTCATCTTCGCATCGAATAGTGTTGTGGTAAAAATTTACATAATCCGAATAATAATTATATAAACCATAAAAATAATAATCATCGGTTGGGTCTTCAATTATGTTGTTATAGAAATAATGCGGGTTTACAGAAGTTGCATCAGAATAATATAAATAAAAGCCATAAAAAGAATAACCAGATTTAGGAAAAATAAAGTTATGGATGTAGTTTCCGTTTACATTAAGGTTTTTATCATATCGTGAGTATAAAAAATATTGAGTTGAGTTTATTAATTTAGGGTTTATTGCTTCATTATTTTCAATTAAAGTGCTATCTGTATAATTTAGGTAAATACCATAAGTTAATTGATTTTTGAAAAGATTATTTTTTATTTTATTCCCTAAATTTACTTGACTAGTAACGTTTGTTGAAATAATGGAAACGCCACTAGCTGCGCCAATAATATTATTATTTTCAATGGTATTGTATGAGCCATTATCACCATTATAAAGTCCATAATATAAATTTGAAAATACAATTCCACCAGAGTTTGCATTGCTAGTGCCGGTAATAAAATCATTGTCAATGGTGCAATTTTTTATGGTATTGTTATCAGCAGAATTATGCAGCCAAAAACCCCAACCATAGCTAGTTGAATTATTTTTTAGGTTTAAGCTATCAAATACTAAGTAATCGGCACCGTTTAAGTCAATAATTGATCTATTGGTATAATCATTAAAGTACCAAACAGTATTTCCATTTCCGTTTATGGTAATATTATTGGTTTGAGAGTAGCCAGAAATTGAGTCTGTAATTATCTCAATTCTTTCATATGTTGAATCTACAAAGTTTAAGGTTACAGGTCCAGAAATTCCACAGCCTTTAAAGTTGTTAAATGCATCATTTAAATTCTTAAAACTAGCTGTTGAATTTCCAACTGTATAAGTTCCAGAAAATCCAACGCAGGTTGATGTCCTTGCAGTGTCATTTGCCGCTAAACTGTCTAAATTTCCGTTAGGAGAATTTGTCCAAGATTTAATTAGGTATGAAGCAGAATTCGCGAAATTGTAATTTCCAATAGTGTCAGTAAAAGTATTGTTGGGTGCAATTGAAGGAGAAAAGCTTAATGTTTTACCAGTTTGGGGTGTACCATTCACACTCCAACCAATATTTACAGAAGACAATGAATCTGTACCAAAATTTAATCCTTGAATAACAATAGGTTGAGATCCTGAATTGGTGTTTTGCAATGGGGCAATAAAACTTGTTACGCCTGCGTCATCAGGGTATTCGTAATAATTAATACTTACAATAATTTTAGTGCAGAAATTAATATTAGAATAACTTTTAAAAGAACAAGAGTTATTTACGTAAGTAGTGCTTGAAATGCCAAAAATTAATTGGCCATCAGATAACCAGTTCGCATAGGTAGATTGAGGAATGGTAATGTTTTGAGAACTAAAAGTTGACGGGCAATTAGCATATAAATTAGAATTTGAGAGAAAATAGTTGTTTTCTCCATAAAGAGTTAAATATTCATACGAATACAACAACTGTCCAGCATATTTGAAGGTTACTGTAATATTACCTGTTGCATTGGTAGCAACATTTGCGGGTATATTTATTGGAGATGGGTATATTGTTGCAACTCCGTTGGCATAACTGCAATTTACATTAGTAGAGTCTACAAATGTTTTTTGGGCAATTATTGAAAAAGGAATAATAAAAACCAAGGCAAGAGTTACAATTACTCTCGTTAAGATTGTTTTTGACATTTAGCTAATTTTCAAAATATTATGCAAGAATACGTGTATTACAAACACTAGTAAATACGTATTTTACCGTAGGACGAAAATTAGTGTAAAAGGTTGTGTTGTTATTATTGTTATTATTCAAACAAAAGGTTAAATTCCTCTTTAGGAAGAATTTTACCGTCGTATTCTCCAGAAATACTTAGTTTATTTAGGCCTTCGGCTTCAAGTTCTTTTTGGAATCTTTTAGCCATATCTAATTTTGGGAATTCACCCATAAACAAGTAGGTTTTTCCGTTAATTGATTTTGAATCAACTGGACCATAATTTTCGAATTGGCTTATTGCGGATGTAGGCGCGCTTCCATCAAACTCAGCAAGTAAAACTCTAAACTTAAATTTTGCTTCATCCATAGTAGGAGGTAAACTAAAATTACCTGCTGGCAATGGAGTAGAAGTGGCGCTGCCAGAATTACCTGTATTACTTGAATTGCTTGTTTTGTTTGTTGGTGTATTTTTTTCAGGAGTTACAGACTTTGCACCACTAGACTTTCCTTCAGGGTAAGTTCCGGCTGGTAGGATGTCGCAATTTTCAAAAACCCTTACAAATGGACCTTTAAAACCTTGAGATTTTAATTCAGCAATTCTAGATAAAGCTTCGCCTTTGGTGGCATAATTTCCAACAAAGAATTTGTAGTTACCATCACCAAAATAAGTTCCTGATAAATCAGAAATATTTGGATAGGGATTAGTTTTAGGTTTAACCTTAGTTGCCATTATTTGTACTCGGTAAATAGGGCCATTACCATCACATTTTGGCTCTGGTACATTTATTCCATCAATAGGCTTGTTTAATGCTCCTGAACTTACCCCACCATATTTTGGCTTGATACTAGCAGGCTTGCCAGTTGGTACAGCACCAATTGGCAATAACTTACAATCTTGGAAAACTCGTACAAATGGGTCTTTGAAACCTTGAGTTTTTAAACTATTTCTTTTGGCATCAGCCTCTGGCTTGTTGTTGTATTCTCCTGTAAAGAATCTGTAATAGCCGTCTCCGAAATCTGAACCAACTAAATCAGTAATAGAAGGGTAGGGGTTTTTAGCCGGTTTAGCTTTGGTTGCCATTATTTGTACCCTGTAAACTACTCCATCATAACATTCTGGAGTTGGCACATTTAATCCTTCAATTGGTTTAGCTGTATTTCCACCTTGTGCGCTGCTTCCACCAGTTTGATTACCAGTGCTTGGGCCAACAGGAATTCCACCTTGGTTAGTATTTCCACCCTTGTTATTTCTGCGGGTTTTGTCTGTTAACTCCATAGCAAATGAAGTATCTTGGTATTCACCAGAGGTACTATCATTGTAAAGCTTAGCAACTTCTTGTAACTGTTCATTATTCATGGCTCTGCCTAATGAATCAACAATGGCTGAATCTGGTGTGTTTTCTTCTAAATCTTTGTAATCTGGCACACCGTCATTATCAGAATCAAGCGGACAACCAACTTTATCAATTGGAGCTCCATAAGGAGTTTGAGGGCATTCATCTTTTAAATCTATAACACCATCATCATCCTCATCTCCTAAGTCTAAAGCTTTTAAATCTTTGCGGCTTAAGCCAAGGTATGAGTTAGGTGCATTTGACAAGTTGTATGATAAACTAGCAAAAGAGTATAAAAACATGTCGTTTCCTGATTTGCCTTTTCTTACACCAACACTTTTTGGAGTAATCCCATCTAAATAATCATTAAACAAAATATGCATTGTAGCTCCTACTCTTAAAGATAATTTATCTGTAATAAACATGTTTGCTCCTGCACCTACAGGTATGCCTATGGTTTGCTCAGGATAATTGCCAAATCCATCAACATTGGCTTTTCTGATATCAGTTTCGTAAACATAATCTCTTGAGAGTCTTGTAGAAATTAATTCGTTTTCAGGTAAATTTGGAAGGTTTCTGATGGTTCCGTCATCCCAATAGTAATATAGGTTGCCATAACCGTCATACAAATCTGTTTTCGAAAGATATTCGACTAACTCAACACCAAGAGAAACAAAAGGCTCTATTTTCCTATTAGCTGGAAGAAAATGATCAAAATTATAGGCTGCAGATATACCTCCTGAAAATATTTTACTTCTAAAATTTATGTTTCTTGTTGTTGTTATTTCATTAGCCGAAACATTACCCGTTAAAATATTAAAATTGATGTCAAAGCCTCTGTATAAAGGAAAAGAGACTCTAAAATCATATCCAATATCAGATATTAAGGGATTATTTGTTCGGTTGTTTCTACTGATATCTCCATAATAATTCATCATACCAACGCCTACACCAAGGGTTGGTTTAAAAATTACGTTTTTTAATTCATATGTATTTTCTTCTTGAGAAAACCCTGTGAGTTGTGCACAAACTAAAAGGAAAAAAATTAATGCTTTTTTCAATAGAATTGTTTGAATCTAAGGGTACGAAAATAAATCATTTATCTTCAAATAAACAAACCAATTTATTTATACCACTTTTGGTTTGAAATCATAAGCGCTTCTTGCACTGTTATTCGTTGCTCATTGTTATAAGCAGTAACAAACGGGCCAGGTAATGTGTATTTTCCTGATAAGTCTTCTCTTTTGTCTCTTGCACTTTTGTAAACATCGTAACTACCTGTTGTATATTTTACCAGACCTTTGTGATTTTCGGTAACAAAATTTTCTTCGTAATTATGATTTGCTTTAAAATATGCGCCATTTACAAGGTTTTTGCCAGCTAAAATTTGAACTCTGTATATTATTCCATTTTGTGGCGAAGGAATGTTTTCGGTAATGTTTTCTTTTGTTGATGCTTCAACAGGTTCAACAACCTCTTCAACAACTTTCTCTACTTTTTTAACTGTCTCTTTTGGTTTAGCATCTGTAGTTTTTTTCTTTTCTACTTCTTTAACTTGCTTATTTTCTTTGACTTTGGCATTTGCTATTTCTTCAGTTTTTGTGATTTCTTCTTCTTTTGGTTGAGGCGCAATTTCTTGCTCAGTTGCAACTTCTACTTCATTCTCGGTTTCTGTTGGGGAGGTGTTTTCAGCCAAAACGGCAGGTGTAGAAATTGAGGGTAATGCGCCTACTTCAATTGAAACTTTTTTGGTTTCATTGTTATCTAAATAAGAATATTCGCCAACAACTGCATTAAAGTCAACTGATTTGCCTGCCGTTTTTATTTGGTATTTTATTGTGTATGAATCTGCTGCGGGAGTATTCATCCAAACAAATTTTGCTTTGTTTTTTACGTAGCTGAAAACGCCTCCACCATCATCAATAACAGAAATGTCAAATTTTTCGGGATAAGTATCTTCAATTTTAGAAAACCCATCAATATTTGATTTTGCGATGGTTACTTCAACTTCAAAGGTGTTTTCATCTACCGATACTACATCTCTTATTGCTTGAGCAGATGCAGGTTCAGGTGGAATTGCAGCTAAAATTTCTTCTTCAGTTTCACCAATTTGAACTTGAACTTTATTAGCTTCAGCAATCATTCGATTGTTTTCTTCTAAGTATGAAAATCGACCTTTAAGTTTAAATATTTGGTTAGAAAAGTCTTCGGGTACTTTTATTTTGTAGGTGAATGTAAATTCATTTTTTGAAGGTAATGCTAGCCAAATTATTTTTATAGTTCCTTCATCAAAGGTAAAAGTAGCACCCAAAACCTCAATTTGCTCGGCAATTAAGCCCTTTGGAATATCGAGTTGATACTTTGCGAAACCTTCAATGTCTCCTTTTTCAACTTTTACTTCAACTACAAATTCTTCTCCTTGGGCAATTTTAGATTTTGATTGTTGGGTGATTTTTACATCTTCTGATTTTATGGTTGTAATAAAAAGAAGTGGAAAAAAGCCTAAAAATATTGAAGCTAATCGTATCATAGTGGTGAGAAGTTAAGTTTCACTAGAAACAAAACTATTTTTTAACTCCCCCCCTAATAGTATAGGTAAAGTGTAATTACAAACACCTAATTGTTAAATCGAAAATTTAATGAATTAAAAATTAGGTTTGATTAGGTATTTTTTGTAAAAATCTACAATATGCTGAACAGCTTTTTTCGGATCATCTTCAAGTCTAAATAAATTTAGATCTTCTTTTGATATTTTTCCTTCAGGAAGAACTGTTTCTTCAATCCATTTTAGCAAACCTTGCCAATAATCTGTTCCAATTAACACAATTGGGAATTTGCCTATTTTTTTGGTTTGTATTAAAGTAATGGCTTCAAAAAATTCATCAAAAGTTCCGAAACCTCCAGGAAGAACAACGAAACCTTGGGCATATTTGGTAAACATTAATTTGCGAACAAAGAAGTAATCAAACATCATTAATTTATCATGATCGATGTAAGGGTTTGAACCTTGTTCAAATGGCAAATCTATATTTAAACCTACTGATTTTCCGTTACCTCTTTTTGCACCTTTGTTACCCGCTTCCATTATTCCTGGGCCACCACCTGTAATTACTCCATAACCTTCTTTTGTTAACATGTAAGCAATTTCTTCGGCCATCTTGTAATACTTTGTTTCTGGGTTTTCTCTAGCCGAACCAAAAATTGACACACAAGGACCAATTTTGGCTAGTTTTTCAAAACCTTCTACAAACTCAGCCATTATTTTAAATATTTGCCAAGAGTCTTGGGTTTTTATTTCGTTCCAAGTTTTATCTGAAAATGCTTGGCGTACTTTTTCGTCGTTTTCCATTTTCCAAATATCAAATAAAATGAAAATATTTTGTGGTTTAACAAAATTATTTTTCAATACCAACAACAAGTATATTTGTTAATTATGAAGGTAGGATATTTCAATTTACTAAGAGCTTTGGCATTTGCCGGAGTTTCTTTTTTTGCTAGTTGTAACAACTCTTTATTTAATGATTGTACCAAAGGTGAAGGCCCATCCAAAACCTTTTTTAGTTCAATAGATAATTTTAAAAAGCTCAATTTAAAAATTCCTGCAAAAATTATTATCAAACAGGATTCTAATGCTGTTGCTCCTCAACTTGAAGTATTTGCCCAAGAAAATGTTTATAATAGAATTGCATTTTCTAATGCAGGAAGTGAATTAACTATTGATTTTAAGGAGTGTGTTAATCAATACCAAAATGTAGAAATAAAAATAATTGTGGCCAATTTTAACAGTTTATCTCTAGATGGGCCATCTGATGTTTTTAGTGATAACATTTTCAGAACCGACTCATTTTCTATTCAATTAAACTCTACTGCAATAATTGACTTTTCAACTAGAGCTGATTATTTTAAAGTAGATGTAAATGGGGCGGGTAATATTTCACTAAATGGATTTGCTGATGTTTTTCAACTTACTCATAATAGTGTAGGAGGGGTTTCAGCTTTTAATCTTGAAACCGATTCGAGTAATATTACAATTAACAATGCTGGTAGTGCTGAAATTACTGTAGGCAAATCGCTTTCAACTTTAACTCCTGGCTCAGGTCAAGTTTTTTACAAAGGTCACCCAAACCTTTTTGTTTCAGATTCTTCTAAGGTTATCGATTCTAACTTGTAATATTTTCCATTTTCTTTTACCATTTACTTTATTGAATTTTCATTCGATGTGAATTTTGTTGCTTGAATTATAAGGAAAAAAAAAGGCTACCATTTGGTAGCCTTTTTTTTTGGGTTTTTATTTTGTTGATTATCTCAAAGAGATTCTTTCAACAAAGCTCTTATCACCTGAAGTAAGTTTGATGAAATATACACCTGAAGCTTCAGTTGAAATATCGATTACATCTCTTAAGTTACTTGGTGCATTTTCAATGAAAGTATTAAATACTTGTTGACCGTGCATGTTAGTAACAGTTAATGTAATGTCTTCACCAACTAAACCTGTGATATCTACATTCAACATACCTGTTGTTGGATTTGGATAGTAAGTTACGCTTACGTTGTCTGCAAATGTTGTATTAACAGAAGCACAAATTTCAGTAAAGTCAACTACAACTTCGTCTTCACCTTCGCAACCAAATGCATTCGTTACAACTACAGTGTAAGTACCTGAACCAGTTGCACCATCTACATTAATGGTTTGTGTTGTGTTAGATAAAGTTAATCCATCTAAAGACCATACATAAGATGCGCCTGAACCTGCATCAAGTGTTACAGTAGGAATGTTATTACAAAGAGTAGTATCACCACCTAAATCAACAACAGGAGAAGGATTTACTGTAATGCTTTGATCATCACTTGATGAACAACCATTTCCATCAGTATAGTTATAAGTAATTGTATAATTACCTGCACCACCTGTAGCAGCTGGATCAAATTGACCACCTGCAACACCTGTACCTGAGTAAGAACCACCGGCAGGAGCTGCCTCTGATAAAGTAATTGCCGGAGCATTATCACATATATCGTTAAATGCAGTCCAAGTAATGGTAGGTAATGTATCTACAGTAATTGTAGAAGTTACAGAGTTAGCACAACCATTGCCATCAGTAAATGAGTAGCTCAAGTTGTAAGTACCTGCACCACCTGCTGTAACTGGATCAAATTGAGAACCTGTTACACCTGTACCTGAATAAGTACCACCTGCAGGTAAACCACCTGTTAAGTTAGTTGCAGCACTTCCATCACAAATGTTGGCTGGAGTAGCAAAAGTAACTGTAGGTAATGTATCAACAACCAAAGTAGTAGTAGCAGAGTTAGAACAGTTATTTCCATCTGTAAAAGAGTAAGTAATAACATAAGAACCTGCACCAACTGATGGGTTGAATACACCACCACCAACACCAGTTCCTGAATATGTACCATTGGCAGGTGTTCCTGTTAATAGTGCTACTGGAGCAGCTCCATCACAAACACTATTAATGCTACCAATACTAACAGTAGGTAATTGATTAACATTAACCATTACAGAGTCTGTATTAGTACATCCATTAACATCAGTTACAAGTACACCGTAATTGGTTGTAGTTGCAGGAGATACACTTTGAGAAGCGTTACCTGCACCATTTGACCAACTGTAAGTGGTGCCACCTGTTGCTGTTAAAGTTACAGAATCACCAAAACAAATTGTTTGGTCAACACCTGCACCAGCATTTGGTAAGGCAAAAACAGTAACCGAAGAAGTATTAGAACTTGAACAGTTGTTAGCATCTGTATAGTTGTAGGTTAGGGTAGTAGTACCTGCACCTGCAACGGTAGGATCAAAATTACCTAAGGTATCAACACCGTTACCAACATACATACCACCTGCAGGAGAACCGCCGGTTACAGCGAATGTTCCTCCATCAATACATAAGCTAGAGATTGCAGCAAAAGTTACAACTGGTTCTGGGTTTACAGTAATAGATGTTGTATCATCTTCAGTACAACCGTTTCCATCAGTATAAGTATAAACTACATTGTAAGTATTAGCGCCACCAATTGCAACTGGATCGATAACACCACCTGAAGTAAGACCTGAGTCAGCAGACCAAGTACCACCCATTGGCATACCGCCTGTTAATTGAATAGTGCCTCCATTTTCGCAAATATCAGCTAAGGCAGCTATCATTACATTAGGTAATGTATCAATAGTTATTGTAACATTATCAGCAGTAGCTGAAGTACAATTGTTTGCATTAGTTTCAACAACATAAAGTGTTTCAACTCCAGGTGCTGTTATTGAAGGAGAAACAGTATCGCCTGTAGCAAACATTGTAGTTAAAGCTGCATCTGAATACCAAGTGTAAGTACCACCCGCACCTGATACGGTAACATCATTAACTGATGCACCATCACAGTATTGAGCATTAGCACTTGCAGTAGGAGTTGCAGGTAATGCATTTACAGTAACCATTACTGAGGCAGCAGGACCTTTACATCCAACATTGTTTTCAATTGCGTAGTAAGTTCTAACACCTGTAGCAGTATTTGCAGCTAATGTGTCTCCTGTTCCAAGTAAATTGGTTAAAGCAGCATCACTGTACCACTCGATAACACCACCTGTTGAAGCAGAAGTATCTTGAGCAACTAAGTCAGTAATAGCGTCTCCAAAACAGTAAACTGCGTTAGTACTTACCATTTGAAGTGGAGATGGTTGACCAGGAGCGGCAACAGTTGCCAAGTCAGTTCCTGAAACACAACCATTTCCATCCATAACATATAATGAATCGTAAGTACCTGCAGGTAAATTACCAATAGTACTATTAGAGCCATTTGAAGTTGGAACTCCGAAAATGTTACCAAAATAAGTATAAGAATTATCCCCACCTGAAGCAAACAAGGTAACAGATCCTGTAGAATCAGCACAACCACCTGTTACATCAACAACAGTTACACTGTCTACGCTAGGAGCTTGGAATACATTTACTGTAGCCATAGCTGAATCAGACTCACAACCAAAGGCATTGGTTTCAGTTAGCATGTAATTATATTGTCCAATGGCAGATGGAGGAACAACACTCATACCTGATAAGGCAGTGGTATAATCGTTATACCAGGTATATGTACCACCATTACCTGAAGCCATTAAAGTATCAACCATATCGTAATCACAGTAATCCATTGCATTTACAATGCTAGGAGCAACTGGGGTTGGATTAACAGTAACCGAAACTTTATCTGAGTTACCCTCACAACCAAATCCATTAGTTTCTGCCAACCAGAAATCTGTTTTACCAATTGGTAAGGTAGATAAGGTTAGGGTATCTCCTGAACCTAAATTGTTAGTTAACTGAGCATTTGCATACCAGTTTAAAGTACCACCACTACCTGTACCAACTAGTGGCATTAACATTTCTCCATCACAATATGTCATATCCATACCAGCATTTGGAATATTTGGTATTGGATTTATTGTAACGTTTACAGAGTCATATGTACTTTCACAACCTGTAGTTGTTTCTGTAACATAGAATGAATATGTTCCAGGTAATATAGCAACACCACCAGCCGCAACAGAATTTCCGAAACCAATTAATGTCGTTAAACTATTATCAGTGTACCAACTTAAAGTTCCTCCTGAATTTGGTGTTCCAGATACATTTCCAACTGGTTGACCTAAACAGTAAGTTAAATCGTTTCCACCTGTTGGCGCAACAGGAACAGGATTAATAGTAACAGTAGCAGTAGCAGAAGGACCTTGACAACCACTAGCATTAGCGGTTACGTAGTAAGTAAGAGTTCCCGCACTATCAGCAGGCATTACAGAATCACCTGACATATATAAGCTAGTTAAAGCAGCATCATAGTACCAGTTGAAAGTTTGGCCAGATATTGTATCAACTACTTCAAGGGCTGCGTATGCATCACCTTGGCAATATACACCATTGTTACCTGCAACAACACTAGGTTGTAAAGGTTGACCTGGAGCATTGATTGTAACAACAGATGCCATATCAGAACAACCATTTCCATCAACTACATAAGGAGTATAGTTTCCTGGAGCAAGACCTGTAATAGAGTCGTTAGCAGTTGTAGAAGTGCCTCCATTAACAGAGTAAGAGTAAACACCATCACCACCTGCAGCAGTAATTTCTATCCAACCATCAGAAGTGTTACAAGCAGATGCAGAATCTGAAGTTACAAGTGTAATAGAAGGATTTCCGTTAATTATAACTGTAACACTATCAGCGCCAGCGCTTTCACAACCATTTGCATCTTGTGTTACGTAATAAGTAACAGTATCTACAATATTAGCAGGAGTAAAGCTTGCACCTGAACCAACCATGTTAGTTAATGCAGCATCAGTATACCAAGAGAAACCTGTAGCAGAACCTGTAGCGGTTAAATCTCCTAACATATCACCATCACAATAAATAGCACCACCTGCAGCAGTTGGAGTACTTGGAATAGCATTGATTGTTACTTGAACAGAATCAATTGGACCTGAACATAAACCATTGCTTAAGCTAGCGTAGTAAGTTGTAGTTCCTACTGAATTGGCAGGTTGGTAAGAACCTGTACCTATTAGTGTTGTACCAGCAGCATCAGAGTACCAATTTAAAGTAGTACCAGGTATGCTACCTGCAGAAAGAGGCAAGATACTATCACCTTGACAGTAATTTTTATCAGCACCTAAGTTGGCACTTGTTGGAACAGCATTAATGGTAACAGAAGCAGAACCTGCAGGGCTTTCGCAACCTGTAGAGTTAACTTCGGTAACCCAATATTGAGCATAACCTGGGCCTGTTAAACTTGTGGTATAACTTGATACCCCAGAAGTAATTTGGTTGTTTAACATCATATCACCATACACATTGTATGTACCACCTGAACCTGTAATTGTAAGTGGAGTGATTGTATCACCATCACAATAAACTTGGCTGGCTACTGTAGGAGCAACTGGTGCACCTAGTTTTGTAACAGTAACAGAATCGTAATCACTGATACAACCTGTAGCATCATCTTTGTATCTTACATAATAAGTAATTGCACCAACAGAATCTAATGCAGAAATAGTAGTAGCTGTATCAAGCACGTTTACAAATTGATTATCAAATGCCCAAATTGCTTGAGGTTGAGTATTGTAAACTTTAATGTTATCTACAGCCATATCACCAGTAAATGAACCACCACGTAAACCATTAAATCTGATGTTTGATGGACCTGAGTAACTAGCAAGAGAAATTACAGCGGTTGTGTATGGATCGTTAACTGAAGTATGTTGTTGACCTGAAATAGACCAAACAGCAGTCCAAGAGCTACCATCAAAAACCTCCACAGTTAAAGTACCCATAGTGGCACCAAACATATGGTAGTCAAATTCTAAAATTGAATTAGGTTGTAAATTAAATCCAGGACCAGTCAAATCAGCATTACCTGCACTAGTTGAAGTTTCAAGGTAAACATAATAATTACCGCTAGTAGGAACTCCATTAACACTACCACCATTTGGACCTGTATTTCCTGAAGTGGTTTGAGTATTTCTTCTTGTCCAAACTGGACCTCCGCTACCTAATGTCCAACCTCCATTACCTGTTTCAAAGGTTTCTAAGTAACTTGTAGGAACAAATCCAGGTACATCACCCGAAATGTCAAGATTAGCACCATAACAAACAGTTGAGTCTGGGCTAACAATTGGAGCTAAAGGTTGTGGGTTAACGGTTACATCAACACTCGCAACAGCACCTTCGCAACCTGAGTCTACTTGGGTTGCATAATATGTAATGGTACCTGCAGTATCAAAAGGCATCAAAGTATCTTGCCCAATTTGGTTAAAGGCTGAAATTGTAGGGCTACTGTACCATCTGATAATTGTTGCAGCAGAAGCATAAGTTGCAGTATCTACAAACAATGGCATTAAAACATCACCTTCACAATAGGTAGCATTTGCTGGCATAACAGGAGCAGCAGGTGCACCTGGTTTTGTAATGGCAACATTACCTGCATTTTCTGTACAATAACCATCTGTTACAACAACATCATAACCATTGGCGTTTTGTGCCAAGCCTGTAAATACAGAGTTAGTTGAGAAAGTTGCACCACCATCAATAGAATATTGGAAACCACTACC
>ERZ807291.4610-NODE-4610-length-18080-cov-5.697698_pt1 | contig 18080 bp, 16 predicted proteins | sample MGYA00521257_ERZ807291 | MGnify/ENA primary metagenome ERZ807291 (study PRJEB31413, sample SAMN03169783) | marine metagenome | biome: Marine; feature: Water; material: Subsurface seawater | place: North Sea | collected 2011-04-28 | depth 1 m m ... | reverse complement strand
ATACGAGATGGAACTGTGACTGGAGTTCAGACGTGTGCTCTTCCGATCTCCTCATGGAGCACCATGCCACCTATGAGCTGCACGTCGAAGTGGCGCATGCCCAAGGCACGATGACCCGCTTCGCGAACCGCCGCGAACGCCTCGGGCAAGAGGTCGTCAACGGTCGCACCGTCAGTAATGCGCACGCGGAATTCATCCGTCTTTGCGCACAGGGCTGCGTCGTCTAGGGCGCTGAACTCTTCTTCGAGGGCGTTAATGCGCTTGACGATTTTGCCAATACGCTTGAGCTCCCGGTCGTTGCGGGTGCCAAAAATCTTTTTCAATGTCTTAGTGATCATGATTCATTCTTCAACAATAGAGGGGCTTGCCGAGTAACAAAACTCGAGGCGATAAAACCGGAAAAACGGCGAGTAGCGGAAATTAACGCAGGGTGCGGCGAATATAGGACGACGGGTCGACTGCTCGGCCGTGCTTAAACACTTCGAAATGAACATGCGGGCCAGTAGAGCGGCCGGTATTGCCCATCAAGGCGAGAGTTTCACCCTTGCGTATGAGGTCACCAACCTCGACTAAGTTCTCATCGTTGTGCGCATAACGCGTCAACAAGCCGTCGCCATGGGCCACTTCGACCATGTTGCCGTAACCGTGGCGGTTACCGCTCCAGCTAACAACACCGCTGGCGACCGCTATGACTTCAGTGCCGTCTTTGCCAGCAAAGTCGACACCTTGATGCCATGTCTTCTTGCCGGTGAAAGGATCGTTGCGGTAACCAAAGTGGGAGCTCAGCCAGCCTGACGCAACAGGACGACCCGAGGGAATCGCCTCGGCCTGTGCCTCTGCATCAAACAAAAGTCCTGCGAGTACATCGAGCTGTGTATCGCGATCATCGAGAGTCACCGAGAGTAATTCGAGCTCTTCTTCAAATTCGTCGGGCAGTACAGCGAGCGCCGGCGCTGCGAGCTCTTGGCCGTCGATTGCTGGACCACCGACGGCCGGAACAGCCGTGAAGTCAAACTCACCTTCATCAAGCCCTGCGAGTACAGTCAGATGCATACCCAGCGCGTCGAGCCGAGTCACTCTGGCTTGAATCTCCGCGAGCTTTCTTGTCATTGCTTCGAGCTTGCGCTTAGCGTCTGCCGATAGCTGCGCGAGGTCTAATGCACGCTGGCTCACCGCTACTTCGGCCTCAGAAAGACGCGCTTCTTGTGCTTGCTGGGTACCCTGTCGCTGGCCGATCTCGTAACCAAGCGCCATCAAACCCAAGGGTAGGCCAATACAGACTAGAGAAAGTGCCGCCCACGACCACTTCCCCAACTCGACGGTTCGGGAGGCTGCAGTACCTTGGAGGACAATCAATTTCAAGAACAGGATCTCTAGCAGTTAACAGGTCACGCACTATGCCACGAGCCGGCGTCGGCGCAAAGTATACCCTTTGCTACAAATGCGGGCGACTGTCACCAAATCAAGGGGGTAAGTACGGGAACAGAGCGGCCTGGCGGCCGAACGTTTAGGCTGTCGCCAGTGACGGAGTGCCGCTATAGGAAATAGGCGACGTTGCCTCATCCTCAAACGTAACCATTTCCCAGGCGTCTTCTTGCTCCATTAGAGCACGTAGAACCGCGTTATTGAGGGCGTGGCCGGACTTGTGCGCACGGAATTCACCAATCAATGAGTGGCCGAGCAGGTACAAGTCACCAATCGCGTCCAGTACCTTGTGCTTGACGAACTCATCTTCGTAACGCAAACCGTCCTGATTCAGAATCCGAAATTCATCAACCACGATCGCGTTGTCGACGCTACCGCCGCGAGCGAGACCCTGTGAGCGCAAATACTCAATCTCATGCATAAAGCCGAAGGTACGTGCCCGACTCACCTCTTTTACGAACGAGGTAGTCGAGAAGTCGATCTCTGCATAAGCCGCGCGGTCATGAAACACGGGATGATCAAAGTCGATTGAGAAGGAAACTTTGAAGCCCTCAAAGGGGAGTAAGCTGGCTTCTTTGTCACCGTCGCGCACCGTGATCGGGCGCTTAATACGAATAAACTTTTTGGCGGCTGACTGCTCTTCAATGCCCGCTGACTGCAGCAGAAACACAAAGGGACCCGCGCTACCGTCCATAATAGGCACCTCGGGAGCGGTGACATCGACGATGGCATTATCAATGCCTAAGCCGGCCATGGCTGACAGCAAATGTTCAACTGTCGATACCTTGGCGTCACCTAACCCGAGGCTAGTAGAGAGCGTTGTATCACCGACATTTTTTGCACAGGCGGGGATTTCCTGTACCGGGGAAAGGTCGGTGCGACGAAATACAATACCGTGGTCAATCGGTGCGGGGCTCAGGGTCAAAAATACTTTTTCACCCGTGTGCAAACCCACGCCCGTGGCCTTGATTGGATTCCGTAACGTTCTCTGTCTAATCATCGTCAAACCCTTGTGTCATTACCCTCAGTGCCGCCAGTCATTCTGACAACACACGGATACCGCTGCGCCTACCTAACTAACCACTCAACCGACGCTCAATGTGAGCGGTTATTGCTAGGTCGCGGCGGATGACACCCGAAGGTTTAATCCGCCTGGCGGCGCAAAAACGCTGGAATATCGAAATATTCCTCGCCGCCTGTATCGGCAACGGCTTCAGCCTGTGCTGACCCCGCTTGCGCCGCAACTCGCGCGCGCTTTCCCGGAGGCAGATCGTAATTCGATCCGTAGCTCGGCGGCACAGCAGCGGCAGAAGTAGCGGGCTTGCTCTCGATAACCGACAGTGAAGGTCGACTTTCGAGCTCACCCAATCCAGTTGCAACCACGGTGACCTTGAGCATATCTCTCATGTCGGGGTCGATAACTGTTCCTACAACAACCGTTGCATCTTCCGATGCATACTCTTCAATGGTATCGCCCACTTCGGCAAACTCACCGAGAGACAAATCCAATCCCGCAGTGATATTAACCAAGACACCGCGAGCACCACGTATATCAATGTCATCCAACAGCGGGCTGTTAATTGCACGTTCTGCCGCCTCTCTAGCGCGGTTCTCACCCGATGCGCTACCTGTGCCCATCATGGCGGCACCCATCTCTGACATAACCGTTCTTACGTCAGCAAAGTCGACGTTAATCATGCCCGGGCGAATGATCAGATCTGCGATACCCTGAACTGCGCCTAAAAGTACATCATTGGCCTCTTTGAAGGCATCTAAGAGGCTGGTATTTTTGCCTAAAACCTCCAACAGCTTCTCATTAGGAATGGTGATTAGAGAGTCACAGTGCTGCTCAAGTTCCCGAAGACCCTCTTCTGCTATTTTGAGTCGCTTTTTGCCTTCGAAACTGAAAGGGCGAGTGACAACGGCTACCGTCAAAATTCCCATCTCGCGAGCAACCTCGGCCACAATGGGGGCTCCGCCCGTACCGGTACCACCGCCCATACCCGCAGTAACAAACACCATATCGGCGCCACGCAGTGCGTCAGCAATGCGATCACGGTCCTCAAGTGCTGCCGCGCGGCCAATATCTGGGTTAGCGCCAGCCCCCAATCCCTTGGTAATACCTGTCCCAAGTTGCAAGACTGTTCTCGACGTTATGTCCGACAGCGCCTGTGCATCTGTGTTGGCGCAGATAAAATCAACGCCCTCGACATCATGCTCGACCATATGCCGCACAGCGTTACCGCCACCGCCGCCAACGCCGATAACCTTAATAACCGCGTTTTGCGGTGCGTTATCTACTAGTTCAAACATAGCTTTTTCCCCTTTGCTTTGCTTTATTGACCCGGTCAGTGCCGGATTTTTTGTGCACAAAAATATGCGTTAACTGTCTAAAAATGTTTACCGAACCACTCTTTAAGGCCGCCGAAGAGATTCCCAGCGAAGATCTTTGGTTGCCGCAATGGCCCCATCGCAGCCTCATCTCTCGCCCCGAAAATGAGCAGACCAACACCCGTGGCGTAAATGGGGTTGCGAATAATGTCGTGAAGCCCACGGGCATGCTGTGGCGAACCAACGCGGACAGGCATGTGGAAGATCTCTTCTGCGAGCTCCACCGCGCCTTCCATTTTCGACGTACCGCCCGTCAGCACCACGCCCGCAGGAATGATTTCTTCGTAGCCTGAACGGCGTATTTCAGCTTGAATGAGCGTGAACAATTCGTCGTAGCGCGGTTCGACCACCTCGGCGAGCGATTGGCGCGATAAGTCTCGTGGCGGACGATCACCAACGCTGGGCACCTTGATGGTCTCGTCTGCACCGGCAAGCTGTGTCAGCGCGCAGGCGTAGCGAATCTTGATCTCTTCAGCATGCTGTGTGGGCGTACGCAGTGCCATGGCGATATCGTTGGTCACCTGGTCCCCAGCAATAGGAATAACCCCTGTGTGGCGAATGGAACCGTCGGTAAAAATCGCTATGTCAGAGGTACCGCCACCGATATCGACTAAGCAAACGCCCAAGTCCCGCTCGTCATCGGTAATTACCGAAAAGTTCGAAGCCAGCTGCTCTAAAATAATGCCATCAACCTCTAGACCGCAGCGGTGGATGCACTTCTCGATATTTTGAGCGGCGTTCACCGCACAGGTCACCAAATGCACTTTGGCTTCCAGTCGCACGCCCGACATACCCAGCGGCTCTTTAATGCCCCCTTGGTTGTCGATGACATACTCCTGGGGAAGCACATGCAGAATTTTCTGATCAGCGGGAATGGCGACCGCTTGTGCTGCATCGAGCACTCGATCAATGTCAGCGGCAACCACTTCGCCGTCTTTAATAGCAACAATCCCGTGGCTGTTCATTGACCGAATGTGACTACCGGCGATACCCACGTAAACCGAGTGTATTTGGCAGCCAGCCATCAACTCAGCTTCTTCCACCGCACGCTGAATGGCCGTCACGGTGGATTCGATATCCACAACAACGCCCTTTTTCATACCGCGGGAGGGGTGTGACCCAATGCCAACGATTTCGATGCTGCCATCGAAATCCACCTCACCCACAACGGCGACAACCTTAGACGTACCAATGTCTAAGCCAACGATCATGCGCTTATCATTGTCGACACCCATTAGCGTAATTCCTCTAGAGTCGTTTCATGCATGGCGACTTGTGGCTCCATGAGCTGCACTGCAGCACCGTACTCGTATCGCAAATCGATACGGACCACCGCTTCGCCGTTTAAATGCTGTTGATGTAGCTTTACAAAACGCTGTGTGCGCTCGACGAGGGCATCGCTGCCTAAAACAAGCAAGGTGCCGTTATCGAGCTCCGCGCTCAGCTGCCCAACCTCGTCTTGAGCCAACCAAACAATCCCAAGGTCTAAACCGTCGAGCAGCGATTCCAAGGTTTTGTAGTGGGCAACCAAGTCGCTTTGACTGCCCTCAGGACCCTCTAAGCGTGGCAAGGCTGCCCACTGGGAAGACATATCTCCCGCAAAAAAATCACCCTGATGGTTCAAAAATCCATCCATGCCCCAGCGCGCAATAGGTCGCTGCTCTTCAATATGAATCACCAGCGTGTCCGGCCATCGACGCCGAGTGTTCGCGGTGTAAACCCAAGGCATCGCCTCGAGCTGGGCTTTAATGTCGTCAATATCAGCCGCAAGAAAACCATGGGCAATGCGCGGAGCAACCAGAGACTCCACCATCTCGGTACTGACGTTACGTGCGGAGCCGCTAATGGAAATTCGCTCCACTTTTAAATCCAACAAATACAGACCGCCGCGCCCTGCTCCCAGCGCCACAATTGCGACACCGCTCAACACGAGTGCCTGTGTAAGCCAGCGTTTAATGCGGGCAGTCAAAGGCTGCTTTTCAGCGTGCGTATTAGCCCGGCTGGCCTTAGTCGAAGGTCTGCGCATGGCGCCGACCTGCCGTTGCTGTTCAGCTCTCGCCACGGCGCACCTCCATGCTCTCGTTGAGAATATGAGCCAACAGCTCGGCCATCGATAAACCAGCCGCGCGGGCAGCCATTGGCACTAGGCTATGGCTGGTCATGCCGGGGATGGTGTTCACTTCAAGCAACTGCCACTGACCCGCGCTATTGCGCATAACGTCGACGCGGCCCCAAACCGCCGCACCCACGGCTTTAAATGCGCGCAGCGCAAGCGCCGAGAGTTCAGCTTCCTCAGCATCGCTGAGACCTGACGGGCAAAAGAACTGCGTTTCGTCCGATACATACTTGGCATCGAAATCGTAGAAGTCGGTAGCAGGCACAATTTTGATAGAGGGAAGTGCGCGATCGCCCAGAATTGCCACGGTGTATTCGTCCCCCGACACAAAAGTCTCGGCCATTACGTCGCCCGCATACCCCTGCGCTTTCTCAAACGCTGCACGCAGTTCGCCGGCGGTCGACGCCTTGCTCATGCCTATCGACGAGCCTTCCCGCGCAGGTTTCACAAAGAGCACGCCGTGCTGCGCTATCAGCGCATCCCAGTCGCTTTCCGCGCTAAGCACTTCGAATGCAGGGGTCGGCAAACCCGCACCGCACCAAAGCTGCTTGGTACGCACTTTGTCCATAGTTAACGCAGAACCCAGAACGCCCGATCCGCTGTAGGGCAGCTTCATCAAATCGAACAAGCCTTGAAGCGTGCCGTCTTCGCCGCCAGGGCCATGCAGAAGATTAAAAACAAACTCAACGTCACCGAGCTTCTCCGGCCACTTGTCCTCGACAGGATCAACCCGCGTCACAACTGCGCCCGCGTCCTCGAGCGCGGCCGCGACATTGGCACCGCTTTCAAGGGAAACAGAGCGCTCCGCCGCACTGCCGCCGAGTAGCACTGCAAGCTTAAGCCCCTTGAGAAACGCCGTGTTCATAGAAGATCCTCAAGCGTGCAAGCATTCGCCAGCTGCTGAGCTAGCCCACCAATATTGCCGGCACCTTGCGTCAAGAGCAGATCGCCGTCTTGCAATACATTGCAAAGGACTTTGGGGACATCGCGAGGATGAGCCACATAGATAGGCTCAATGGCGCCCCGCTGACGAATGCTACGTGCAAGCGACTTACTGTCCGCGCCGGGAATGGGCTCTTCGCCCGCGGCGTACACTTCGAGCAAAATTAAAACGGCACACTCGGACAGTACTGCAACGAATTCCTCATAAAGGTCTCGCGTTCGACTGTAGCGATGGGGCTGGTACACCATAACCAAGCGCTGATCAGGGCACGCTTCCCGCGCCGCTGCCAGTGTTGCGGCCACCTCTGTGGGGTGATGGCCGTAGTCATCAACCAGCAAGGCCTCGCCCCCAGCCCAGCGCACGGGACCTAGGGCACTAAATCGACGACCAACACCTGCAAATGTGGCAAGGCCCGTTTGTATAGCGCTATCGCTAATACCCAACTCAGTCGCTACAGCAACGGCCGCCGTGGCATTTAACGCGTTATGAGAGCCTGGCATGTTGAGCGTGAGATCTATTGTCGAGTAAGCGTCTGGACGGCGTATACGCAGTGCAGTCTGCATTCCCAGACTGCTTACCGACTCAAGGCAATAGTCGGCGTCGGCGGCAACGCCATAGGTAATCATTTGACGAGTCACTTCTGGCAGGACAGCCCGCACGCCCGCGTCGTCCAAGCAAAGAATAGCGGCGCCGTAGAAGGGTAAATTGTGGAGAAACTCAATGAAGGCTTTCTCATAATTGGCGTAGTCACCGCCGTAATGATCCATGTGATCGGCTTCAATATTCGTGACCACGCTAATCATGGGCAGTAAGTGCAAGAACGATGCGTCGCTTTCGTCCGCTTCAACCACCAGGTAACGCCCGTCGCCCAACTGGGCATTGGTGCCCACTTTGTTTAAGACACCACCAATAACAAACGTTGGGTCTTCACCCGCCTCACCCAATACAGATGCAATTAGGCTCGTGGTTGTGGTTTTGCCATGGGTACCTGCAACAGCAATGCCGTAACGGTAGCGCATGAGCTCAGCGAGCATTTCTGCGCGAGGCACAATGGGTATGCGTAGCTCCCGCGCTCTGAGAACCTCGGGATTATCAGCACTGATCGCGCTCGACACGACCAAGACATCGACGCCGTCGACATGGTCAGCGTGGTGACCCCCATGCACGGTTATACCCAGCGATCGCAAACGCTCGACCACCGAACTCTCGTTGGCATCTGATCCGGACACGTCATAGTCCAAGCGCGCCAACACTTCCGCGATACCGCTCATGCCCGAGCCACCAATGCCGACCATAAAAATACGCTGTATTCGGCGGCGCATAGGCGATGCTGTTGCGAGAGTATTAGGCTGCATGAGCGACCTCCTCAAGTGCACCTACCACCGCGCCAGTCGCCTGAGGCTTTGCTACATCGCGGGCCTTAGCCGCCATCATCTGCAGCCGGCTAGGTGTCTCGAGATAACTCGTAATCAACTTACCCAAGCGCGCCGGCGTCATATCAATCTGACGAACAAGCTGCGCTGCGCCCTGGGAACTTAGCGCTTGCGCATTGCGTGTTTGATGATCGTCGATAGCGTGGGGTAATGGCACCAGAATTGAGGGCGTACCCGTCACCGCGAGTTCTGCCACAGTCAGTGCACCCGCACGGCAGATGACGAGATCTGCCCACTGATAAGCTGCGGACATATCCTCTACGAAAGGCATCACGTCGACGTTAAACTTGGCGACCGCGCTATATCGCTGCACTGTTATGTCATGGTGTGCACTACCGCACTGATGATGCACGCTTAGTAACCCCAGCTGCTCATCGTTCAATGTTTCAAGCGCTGCCGGCACGCCCTCATTGAGCGGCATACTGCCTAGGCTCCCACCCAGCACGAGCAACCTCAATGGTCGTTCAGCACTGAATTCAACGGGTATGAGCGCCGGCGCATCGAAACAAGCAACGATCTCCTTGCGGACGGGGTTGCCCACAAGCTGCGCTTTGGCGACGTCGTCGAAGGCGCCTGACAAACCGCACAACACACGACGCGCGAGAGGAGCAAGCCAACGGTTAGTGGTCCCCGCAACAGCATTTTGTTCGTGAATCACCAATGGCTTACGCAGTAGCCAAGCCGCGATGCCAGCAGGGCCTGCGACATAACCACCCATACCCAAGACAACATCAGGATGAAGGCGGCGAATAAGCAAGAGCGACTCAAAGAGTGACGCCACCAAAAGGCCCGCGGACATCGCCTTAAACAGTAATCCCTTGCCACGCAAGCCACGCACCGGTAACACATGAAGTGCAAAGTCATTTGAGGGAACGACCCGACTTTCCAAACCACGCTCTGTGCCGACCCAATCAACTAGCCAGCCTTTGGCACGCATTGCTTCAGCTACCGCCAACGCCGGATAAACGTGCCCACCGGTGCCACCAGCCATAACAAGCAACCGCGGTGCGCCTTTTTTCATCACGAAGGAGTCCGTCATAGCCGAACCTCCCGGCCGTCGCCACCCGCGCGTAATGCATGCTCAATACGTAAAATAACGGCCAGCATCATGCAGCTAATAATGAGGCTACTGCCGCCGTAGGAAATAAACGGCAAGGTCAACCCTTTGGTAGGCAGCAAGCCCGAGCTAACGCCCATATTGACGAATGCTTGTCCGGCAAAGATAAGCGCAACGCCAAAGCACACATACGCCGCAAACAGCTCATGCGCCCGCTGGGCTTTGAGCCCAATCGCCATAATGCGCGCGACCAGAAGCGCGTACAGCGCGATAACAAGCAGCGCTCCAATAAGCCCTGTTTCTTCAGCCCATATGGAAAATACAAAATCGGTATGCGCTTCAGGCAAGTAGAACAACTTCTGAATACTGTTGCCCAGGCCCACACCAAGATACTCACCCCGCCCATAGGCAATGAGTGATTGAATCAACTGAAAACCTGAACCGTAAGGATCCGACCATGGGTCGGTATAAGCCGTTAGTCGCTGCAGACGGTAAGGCGCTGCCCACACCATCACCACGAGGCCGCCAAGGGCGAGACCGACAAGTCCTAAGACATAGCTTAAGCGCGCCCCCGCCAAAAACAGCATGCCAAACACGGTGCCTGTGGCAATCACCGTAGCTCCGAAATCGGGTTCTAACAGGAACAGCAATGCGACAAGGCACAGAACAAAAACGGGTTTGGCAATTCCCTGCCAGCTACTTCTCACAGTATCGGCGTGGCGTACGAGAAAACCTGCCGTATACAAAACCAGAGCGAACTTTGCGATTTCAGACGGCTGTAGCGTGATGGGTCCCAAAGGCAGCCAGCGCTGGCTGCCATTAACATTGCGACCGATACCGGGAATCAACACCAACATCAGCAAACCCAGCGCCACAAGAAGACACAAAGGCGATATTCGCTGCCAAACATCGATGGGTATGCGATAGGTTACGGCGGCCATGCTCGCGGCAATGGCAAGATAAATGCCGTGACGGGTGGTGTGATGCCAGGGATTACCGAAGTGCCAATCACCGTACTCAATGGACGCCGAAGCGATCGCAATTAAGCCAATAGCGACAAGCGCAAGCCCAAGCCAGAACAGCACGGGGTCCGGCCCCCGAGAGGCTATGCCCGCGGAGCGACTCACGATTGCGCTCCTATTGTTTGTGACACAAGACTTCTGAATGCATCACCACGTGCTTCGTACGAGCTAAACATATCGAAACTGGCGCATGCCGGCGATAACAATACCAAGTCGCCACTCTCGGCAAGCTCACTCGCACGCGTAATCGCCGCGTCAAGATCGGCCATGCGGCTACACGGCACGGCATTACCCAATGCCAACTCGATATCTCGAGCAGCTTCACCTAATGTCAAAACACGCTTGCAATGCTTGCGTACCGCGGGAGCCAGTAGACTAAAGTCCTGATCTTTACCAACACCGCCCGCGATGAGCACAACATTATTCTGACCGCCCATACCGTCGAGCGCAGCGATAGTTGCCCCGATATTTGTACCTTTGCTGTCATTAATCCAACGCACACCCGCGTGCTCGAGCACAGTCTCACAGCGATGTGGCATACCCTCAAAAGTTTTCAGGCCGACGAGTAATTGTTGAGCATCAAAACCCGCAGCCACGCCACAAGAGAGCGCCGCGAGGGCGTTGTTAACGTTGTGCTCACCAGCGAGACGAAGCTCCGCGATATTTAGCAACGGCTCGAAGCCGCGACAAATCCAGCGCGCACCGTCAATTGTTCGCGTACCGAACTCATTAAGGTCTGGCTCATCAGGACGCCAAATCACAACGTCGACTTTGTGTTCAAGTAACGGAATGGTGAGTGGGTCTGCGCGGTTGGCAACAATAGCGTGGGCGCCCTGGAAGATGCGATGCTTCGCTAGGTGATAGCGCGGCATCGACCCGTGACGGTCCAAATGATCGGGAGACACGTTGAGCACTGTAGCGACACTAAGCCCGAGCTCCTCGCAACGCTCCAGCTGGAAACTTGAAAGCTCAAGTACATAGACATCAATCTCATCGTCGAGCAAGTCGAGCGCAGGGGTCCCTAAATTGCCACCCACTGCCGTGCGCTTGCCACACTTGGCAATCATTTCTCCCAACATCGCTGTGACTGTCGTCTTACCGTTCGAGCCAGTAATGCCAATGACCGGCGCTTTCGCAGGTGCCGTCACTGACGCTTTCATTTGCGTTAGCGCCGCCATGAATAAATCGATATCACCGATAACGCAGATACCCAAGGCCTTGGCCTGAACCACCAAAGGATCATCGAGCGCAATACCTGGACTTACCACCAACTCGCTTACCGTCGATAAAATAGCGGCGTCGATATCGCCAAAGTAGGCTTCCGTTTCATCACCAATGGCGTCGCGAACCTGCGCGCTATCGGCCATTGATTCACGCGTGTCGGCCGCCTTAAAGGGCACGCCCTGGGCCCGCCACCAGCGAACCACCGAACAGCCGGTCGCGCCTAGGCCCAGCACCATGCGCTGCTCCGAAGTCGCTATTAATCCCGCTGCTGTCATCGTCGATTCATCCTCAACGCAACTTCAATGTCGCCAGGCCAAACAGCACTAGCATCACGGTAATAATCCAAAAACGTACAATGACCCGTGGTTCGGGCCAGCCTTTAAGTTCGTAGTGGTGATGGATAGGCGCCATTCGAAAAACGCGCTTGCCAGTGAGCTTAAAAGAGGCGACCTGGATAATTACCGAGACCGTCTCAAGCACAAAAATCCCGCCCATAATGACCAACACAATCTCGTGCCGAATGGCTACAGCAACAACACCTAAAGCAGCTCCTAAAGCCAGCGCACCCACGTCGCCCATAAAGACCATCGCGGGATATGTGTTAAACCAGAGAAACCCGAGGCCCGCTCCCGCAATTGCACCGCAGAAAATAACGAGCTCGCCAGTACCTTCGAGATAGGGAATATTTAAATAGTCGGCAAAGAACGTGTGGCCCGTGAGATACGCGATCGTGCCGAGTCCGGTAGCCACCATGACGGTCGGCAAGATAGCCAAACCGTCGAGTCCATCGGTTAAATTAACCGCATTGCTTGAGCCCACAATGACTAAGTAAGCAAAGGGTATAAACAGGTAGCCGAGTGGCAACGCAACATCTTTAAAGAACGGCACATAAAGCGCCGTCTCCGCGGGAATTTCAGCACTATTAAAGAGATAAACAGCGGCTCCGAAGCCCACAACTGACTGCCAAAAATACTTCCAACGTGCAGGTAAACCCTTGGAGTTCTTTTCGACGACTTTACGGTAATCGTCGACCCACCCCACTGCGCCAAATGCCACGAGTGTGACGACTGCGGTCCAAACATAGCGATTACTTAGATCGGCCCACAATAAGGTGGCGGCAGCGATCGCTACAATAATCAACGCGCCGCCCATCGTGGGCGTGCCGCTCTTGGACAAATGACTCTGAGGGCCGTCATCACGAACCGACTGCCCAATCTGCAGTGAGTCGAGGCGACGAATCATCGAAGGTCCAACCAACAGGGAGATGAGCAACGCGGTTCCAGCTGATAATATGCCGCGCAACGTGATGTATTGAAAAACGCTAAAACCCGCGTCAAAAACAGCCAACTCCTGCATTAACCAATTCAGCATGCCGCCTGCTCCTTATTAGCTGTCCAGTGGCTAACGAGCACATCAAGCGCCGCTCCACGGGAAGCCTTTACCAACACGGTATCGGCTCCATCACACTCAGGCTCTGCATCGCACAATGTTGCAACGCTTTCGAACACGCGACCGCCAAGACCAAAGGCAATAACCGCTTGTGCCGCACGCTCCCCCACTGCCCAAAGCTCTTCAATACCTGCGTCTCGCGCCGCTAAACCCACTTCGCGGTGCAAGGCGTCGCTGTCAGCACCGAGCTCCAACATGCTGCCTAATATCAGGCGTCTACGGCCTGCGCACGCGGCCAGAACATCGATACCCGCTTTCACTGCGGCGGGGTTCGCGTTATAGCTGTCATCAACTAAGCACGTGCCGTTAGGTAACGTTACCGCTTGCCCACGCCCCACAGCAGGCTGCACCGATCGCAAACCTTCACAGATCACTTTGTTACTGATACCGAACGAATGAGCGACGGCAATCGCTGCGAGTGCGTTAGCAATACCTTGGCGACCGGGTAGCGCAAGCGCGAGCGAAAAGTCGCCCGACGGCGTTTTGACTCGACAGGTAGATCCTTTGAATCCAAGGAGCTCGATATTTTTCGCACGGACATCAACCCCTTTGCCAAACCCAAATGTCACAACGTGCGCAGGTGTAGCGCGCTCGCGCCACTGCTCCACCCAAGGCAAATCGCCATTGATGACCGCCAATCCATTGGCGGGTAAATCATCCAGAATGGCGGCTTTTGTTTCAGCAATGGCGTCGAGACTATCGAAGTGCTCAATGTGCGCCGGCGCAACGGTGAGCAGCACGCCCACCGTTGGTTTAACCATGCGCTGCAAATAGGCGATATCGCCGGGCTTACCCGCGCCCATCTCCAGCACCGCGAACTCTATGGCAGGATCGAGACGACTGAGCGTTAACGGCACTCCGAGCTCGTTGTTGAAGTTCCCCTCCGTTGCCAGCGTTCTGCCGACTCCGGCTAATACCGCACGCAGAAGATTTTTCGCAGTCGTTTTGCCCGCGCTACCGGTAATGCCGACCAAAACGCCGTCGTATTGCTCGCGCGCTAACCGCCCCACCGACGCCAATGCTTGCTGGCAATCCTTGACAACAATCTGCGGGCAATCTGCATCGAGCTCGCGCTGCACCAAAAGCGCAGCCGCGCCCTGTTGTGCCGCGCGCTCGGCAAAGTCATGTCCATCGACGCGCTCACCGGGAAGCGCCGCAAACAAATCACCAGACTGCACAACGCGGCTATCAATCGCGAGACCGTTAATTTTTGCGGCCTCCGCAAGAGGATGCTGATTCAGTCGACCACCACAGGCACGAGCAATAGCCGTTACGGGAATAGCGCTAATCATTTGGCGCCTCCCAAATAGTGCTTCCCAAATAGCACTGCCCAAAATATTGCTCGGCAATAGCGACGTCAGAAAATGCTATGCGCTTACCGTCGATTTCTTGGTAATCCTCGTGGCCCTTGCCGGCAATAAGCACCGTGTCGCCAGGCTTTGCTGTACTCAACGCGCGCACGATAGCCTGCTCCCGATCGACGACCACCTCACAGTCACCGGCTATACCCGAAAGCACATCATCAATAATTGCCCCAGGGGCCTCACCACGCGGGTTATCGCTGGTAATGACCAGTCGATCGGCCAGAGTTTCAGCTTGCTGAGCCATCAGTGGGCGCTTGCCGCTATCACGATCGCCGCCACAGCCAAAGACCACCCAAAGCTTACCGAGAGTCTCGGGGCGCAGGGCACTCAAAGCGCGACTCAAGGCATCGGGAGTGTGAGCGTAGTCGACGACCACGTTTAGCTGCTTGTCGTTCACTATCCGCTGCATACGCCCAGGGACGGGGTGCAACAGTGCAACCGCCTCCATGGCTTGTGCAAAGGAATACCCCAAACCGATCACGGCCATTGCCGCCATTGTGAGGTTGAGCGCATTAAACGAACCGCTCAAATTCGCGGACACGGCGTCAGTACCAAACGGCGTGACGAGTGTTAGCTGCAATGGCTGATGCCCCTGCACGCGCACAAAGACATCGGCCTTTGAATCTTCGAGAGACACACCGATCGCCGCGCAGCTGGCTATCGCGCGCACGCTGCGAGCGACAGGATCGTCTGCATTGAATATAGCGCGCTGTAAACTAAATTCTGTAAACAGACGGCGCTTTGCCTGCGCATAACGCTGCTCATCGCCGTGATAGTCGAGGTGATCCCGCGACAAGTTGGTAAAGACACCGGTGTGCAGGGTCAATCCACTCAAGCGCCCCTGATCGAGAGCATGGGAAGACGCCTCCATAGCAACATGATCGATACCGTTATCACGCCATTCGGCCAATTGACGGTTAAGAGAAACGATATCGGGCGTAGTGTTTACGGCCTCGGCCGGCTGCTCCGTTAGCCGGCAACCGAGAGTACCGATAGTGCCGGCAGCCACACCCATCCCTCGTAGCAACTGAGCAATAAACTCGACGACCGATGTTTTTCCATTGGTCCCCGTCACAGCAATTAACGACATTGTAGCGCTCGGATCGCCGTAAAACTGCTTTGCAAGCAGTGGCAGTCGATCTCTCAGAGCGGGCACCGGGACAACGCGCTCATCGTTGGCTGCAAGACCTTCAGCTTCAGCCAATACTGCGACTGCACCGCGCTCCAATGCTTGAGGTATAAAGTTGCGGCCATCAGTGGCATAGCCTGGCAGCGCAATAAACACATCACCCTGCTGAATATCGCGACTGTTTAAAGTGAGATGCCGGGGGATCACATGGGCCTGCGCGAACGCCAACCCAGGTAAGAGTTCTCCGAGAGCCATGGTGTTCAGCGCAGCGCTCACTGACCACCGCCTAATGCAACAAGTCGGGTTTCAGTGGGGGCCTCAATCGCAGGCACAGCATTGCGTAGACGCAATACGCCGTTAGTAATTCGTGAATAAATGGGCGCTGCCGCCGCGCCACCACCGTATGCATCCCCCTTGGGTTGATCAACTACGATGGCCGTCACATAACGAGGGTTATCCATGGGCGCTATGCCAACAAACAGAGCCAAATATTGATCGTCAATGTAGCCGCCCGCGCCCACCTTATGGACCGTGCCAGTTTTGCCGCCGACCGAGAACCCGTCGACACGAGCACGCTTTGCCGTACCGTGCTCGCCCGTGACTCGACCCAAAACCGTGAGCACTTCTGACGCGGTAGCTTCACTAACGACACGCTCGCCATCAACTGTCTGCTCAGGTGACCGCTTAAGCAGGGTGAGTGGGATACGTAAACCTTTGTTCGCAAACACAGTGTAGGCATGGGCGATTTGAAGGGGAGTTGCCGTCAAGCCATAGCCAAACGCCAAAGTTACCTTTTCAATATCACTCCAGCGCTCACGATTAGGAACAATGCCCGCGCGTTCGCCAGGAAAGCCTATGCCGCTGCTGACACCCAAACCAAAACGACGATAGACATCAAGAACAGGTTCATGCCCGATCGCTTGCGCAATTTTAGTCACACCGACCTGACTCGACTTTTCTATGATTCGTGAGACGCTAATCTCACCGTAATTGCTCGGATCAGGCAGCACTTTCCTGCCAACTCGAATGCGACCCGGCGAGGTGTCAATGAGCGTATCGATGGTGAACTTGCCGCTTTCTAATGCTGCCACTAACGTAAGCGGCTTTATCGTCGACCCAGGCTCAAAAGCATCGGTAACCACGCGATTACGCGTCGCCGCATAGTCAAAGCCTGCGCGACTGTTGGGATTAAAAACAGGGTGATTGGTCATTGCCAATATTTCCCCGGTCCACGCATCGATCGTTACGGCTGCCCCCGCTTCAGCGCCCGTCTCTACCATTGCGCGCTGAAGCTCACGGTGCTGCAAGTATTGAAGCCGTAAATCGATCGACAGCGCGAGCTCTTTTCCCGGGCGGGCTTCGGTCACCACACCAATATCGCGCACCGCGTCACCATGAAGATCTTTCAGATAGCGCTTTTTGCCGGGATGACCCAGTAACCACTCATCGAAGGCCTTCTCCAGCCCAGCAATACCTTGGCCATCGACATTGGTGAGGCCGATCACTTGCGAAACGACTTCACCCGCGGGGTAGAAGCGGCGGTACTCTCGCTCACTGCGCACACCGGCGATTTTTAAATCCAGCACTCTGCGCGCCTGATCGGGCGTTTGGTGCCGCGCGAGATACATGAACTGCTTATCACCATAGAGCGCTAAACGCTTGCGCAGATCGCCTACTGAAATATTCAACGCAGCCGCCAACTCATCAAGCCGACCCGAGTCCGTCAAATGCGCAGGGTTTGCCCACAGGGAGACGACTGGCGTGCTGACCGCCAATGGCTCGCCACGTCGATCGGTAATCAGACCACGGTAGGCGGGAATCTCTGCCAGTCGGACTGCGCGCATCGCACCTTGCTTCTTAAGAAACTCGGAGCCGTGATCTTTATCGATCGCCTGAATCAACACTAGCCGACCAATCAGCAAGCTACACAAAGTGAGCAACAGCAAGCTAACCACCCAAAAACGCCACGCCGCAAACTTAGGCGCACTTGATGGACGACGACTCATCGAGTCACCACCCGAGTGGACTCAACATTTGGCGCATGCATCTGCAGCTGATCTTCAGCAAGACCCAGCACGCGGTGAGGACTTGCGAGGGTACTGTGCTCCAGCAGTAGGCGACTGTATTGCTCCTGAGAGGCCCAGCGCTGAGCCTCTAGCTCCTGTAACGCGGCATAAAACTCGCGACAGACGTGGGAGCTGTAAATGACACCCAAGGCACTACCAAGACATAAGGTCACGAGCAGTGCTGACATCATAGATTGACGATTCAGTGCCATCACGCGATTCGCTCCGCTATTCGCATGATGGCCGAACGTGAGCGCGTATTACCGGCCACTTCTTCAGCGCTCGCGCGCACCGCCTTGCCAACCAGCCGCAGGCGCTGACCACGTTGAGACTCGGTAATTGGCACGCCTCGCGGCACTTGTATGCCTCTTGATTGGTCGCGCATAAACCGCTTCACCATTCGATCTTCAAGAGAATGAAACCTGATGATTACCAGCCGGCCGCCTATCTCGAGCAGATCC
>ERZ807291.4605-NODE-4605-length-18105-cov-8.672742_pt1 | contig 18105 bp, 14 predicted proteins | sample MGYA00521257_ERZ807291 | MGnify/ENA primary metagenome ERZ807291 (study PRJEB31413, sample SAMN03169783) | marine metagenome | biome: Marine; feature: Water; material: Subsurface seawater | place: North Sea | collected 2011-04-28 | depth 1 m m ... | reverse complement strand
CAGCGTTACTTCTTCCATGGAATGAATTTTTAAATGCAATTATTTTTTCTCTTTTGTTATAAAATGAAGCAACTTGTAAAGCATTTTCATTGGATTCAGCTCCACTATTTGTCATAAATAATTTATAATTCTGACAATTAGATTGTTGTATTATTTCATTGGCAACTTCTTTCTGTAAATCGTTAATTATATAATTGGAATAAAATCCAATTTTATTTAATTGATTTGTTAGAGATTTAATATAATTAGGATGATTGTGTCCAATTGAAATAACAGCATGCCCTCCATATAAATCTAGATATTTTTGTCCTTTTTTGTCAAATACATAACACATGTTGCCATGTGATGGTGTAATTTCGTAGAGTGGATATACATTAAATAAATTCATTTCGATGATATTTGATTAATTTTTTCAAATGAGGATGACAATCCACTAATAAGTGCAGAACTTAATCCGTGATGTTCCATTTCAATTAAGCCTTTTATGGTACAACCGCTTGGCGTTGTAACCCTGTCAATCTCTTGTTCAGGATGACTTTTATTGTTCATTAATAGTGACACAGCTCCTAAAGCTGTTGAAATAGACATTTTTAATGATTTATTGCTCTCAAAACCTAGTTGAACACCACCTTGAGCTGTTGATCTAATTAGCCTCATCCAAAAAGCAATTCCACTAGCACATAAAACTGTTGCAGCCTGCATGTCATTTTCATTAATTATGAAAGTTTCACCCAAGCTGTTAAAAATGGACTCAGCTAATTCTATTTTATATTTTCCATATTTATTGTTGCATATGCAAGTAGTAGATTTACCAATTGAAATAGCAGTGTTAGGCATTGCTCTAATAACATTTGTTTTTGCACCAAAAAATTTTTCGATTTTTTTTATTGATAAACCAGTTATAGTAGAAATTATTGTGTGCCTATCGGTCAAATAATCTTTAATTTCATTTGCTATATTTTCAAATTGGGAAGGCTGAACACAAATAATTATAATATCAGAGTTTTTTACTGCATTAACATTATTTGTTGTGATTTTGATTTTTGGAACTTTTTCCCATTTATATAAAGTTGATAAGTTTTTTTTTGTTAAAAACAGTTGGGTTATCATATTTTTTTCTAACAAACCACTTGCTATGCTAGATCCTAAATTTCCTGTTCCTAAAATTGATATTTTCATTATTTTATTATTTTTAAAAAATTGATGATTTTAAGTTAAGACCGGTTGTTTCTTCAAAACCAGATATTAAATTCATATTTTGAATAGCTTGTCCAGATGCACCTTTAATTAAATTATCAATAATTGATGTAATTAATATTTTGTCATTGACTTTAGTTAAATGAAGAATACATTTATTTGTATTTATAACTTCTTTTAAACTAATTTCATTTTTAGAAATGTGTACAAATGGATGATTTTTATAATAGTGACTATACAATTCATTAATTTCTTCAATTTTAACATTAGACTTAAAATAACTTGTACAAAATATTCCTCTAGAAAAGTTTCCTCTTACTGGCATAAAATTAATTTTGATTTCATTTGAAAGTTGTTTTAAATGATGATATATTTCGTTTAAATGCCTGTGATTGAATACGTTATAATTTGATACATTGTTATTTCTCCAACTAAAATGAGTTGTATTTGAAGGCATAATTCCAGCTCCAGTGCTTCCTGTTATTGCATTTGTGTGAACTTCACCATGAATATATTTTTTTTCAACTGAGGGTATTAAACCAATTTCGATAGCAGTTGCAAAACAACCAGGATTCGAAATATTTTTCGCTGTTTTTATTTTGTGTTTATAAAGTTCAGGAAGACCATAGACAAAATTTCTTTTTTCATCTTTTCCTTTAAATGATTTTTCTAATCTATAGTCCTGACTTAAATCGATTATTTTAGTTTTTGTATTAATAGATGTTTTTCTTAGAAATTCCTCTGATTTATTATGTCCTAAACAAAGAAACATTAAATCACAATCTTTGATTTCACCAATAAATTTAATTTCTGATTCACCAATTAAATCTTTATGAATGTCAACGACTTTTTTTCCTGTGTAGGTTTTACTATTTACAAAGCTGATATCAACTTTTGGGTGATTAATAAGTAGTCTTATTAATTCTCCACCTGTGTATCCTGATCCTCCAACAATTCCAACTTTTATTTTATTTGTTATTGACATATTGATAAATTTTATTTTGATTAGAAATAATTTTTATAAAACCTTTTGCGTCTTCAGAAGACCATTTCTTATTTTCTTCTCCGTAAGAACCAAATTCTGAATTCATTAAATCATTATCAGATTTTATTCCATTTAAAGTAAATCTATATGGATAAAGGCTTATGTAAACTTCACCACTAACATTTTTTTGACTACTTTGAAGAAAAGATTCAATATCTCTTAAAACAGGATCTAAATATTGACCCTCATGAAGATGCATCCCATAAAAATTAGACAGTTGTTCTTTTTGATATTGTTGCCATTTTGTTAATGTATGCTTTTCTAGAAGGTGATGAGATTTTATTATCATCAAAGGCCCTCCAGCTTGAAATCCAACTCTTCCTTTAATTCCTATAATACTGTCTCCAACGTGTATGTCTCTTCCAATGCAAAATTTATCACATTCTTTATTTATCAGTTCTATACATGTCACAGGATCATAAAATTCTCCATTTAATCCAACAATCTCTCCTTTTTTAAATGTTACAACTATGTCTTTTTTTTCTGATTCTGTTAGTTTTCCAGGATAAGCTTCTTCTGGAAGTTTTAAATTTGATGTTAAGGTCTCATCTCCACCTACACTAGTTCCCCAGAGACCCTTATTAATTGAGTATTTAGCTTTGTCCCAAGAAATATTAATACCAGATTTCAACAAATAATCTATTTCATTTTGTCTAGACAAACTTGAATCTCTAATTGGAGTTATGATTTTTATATTAGGAGCAAGTATTTGAAATATTGAATCAAATCTAACTTGGTCATTTCCTGCTCCTGTACTTCCATGAGCAATGTGAGAGGCTTTATACTCATTAGCATACTTTAGTATTTCTATTGCTTGAATTGTTCTTTCGGAACTAACTGAGAGAGGGTAAGTATTGTTTCTTAATACGTTTCCATAAATCAAAAATTTAATAATTTTTTCATAAAAAGAATAAACTGAATTAATTGAAACAAATGAATGTGCACCTAATTTCAATGCCTTTTCTTTCATTTTTTCAATTTCAATAATTGAAAACCCTCCAGTATTTATATTAACGGCATGAACTTCATTGCCTTCATTTGATAATTTTTTTAAACAATATGAGGTGTCTAATCCTCCGCTATAGGCCAATACTATTTTTTTCATATATTATTTTTTGGTTCATATAACATCCCCGTGCATAAACACATTTGTTTGTTTGTTCTGTTGAGAACATCATAATTTTTGCAAGTTTGACATCCCTTCCAAAACTCCTCATCATCAGTTAGTTCAGAGAATGTTACAGGTTTGTATCCTAATTCATAATTAATTTTCATTACTGGAAGACCAGTGGTAATTCCAAATATTTTTGAATCAGGATATTTTTCTAATGAATGTTGAAAGGTTAGCTTTTTTATTTTTTTTGCTAGTCCTTTTCCTCTAAATTTTGGTGATACAATTAATCCTGAATGAGCAACGTATTTTCCATGTCCCCAAATTTCGATGTAACAGAAACCAGCAAATTCTGAATCTTCAGTAGCAATTACAGCGTTGTTGTTTTCAATTTTTTGCTTAATATACTCTGGAGATCTTAATGCAATTCCAGTTCCTCTAACTTTTGCAGAAGAACTTATTGTTTCTGAGATTATATCACAATATTTAATATGCTTCAAAGAAGCGACTGTTACTTTCACTATGGTTTAAAATTTAATTAAGATTGAATCGAAACGAAACTGGACTCACCTAGTTTCCTAAATAGAATAATACCCAAAAGGGCGGGCGCGACGAGGGGCCGGCAAAGTAACTGAAGTGTTAAAATTTCTAATTTTTAAATTCATAAAAATCAAAATTGAAAAAAAAAAAACAATTAACAAAGATTTATTTTATAAAAAACAATTAATTAAATTTGAAAAAAAAAATATTGCTAAGAATTTCTAAAAAATTTAAATCTAAAAATTTAAAAATATTTCAAGAAAAACTATTGATTTGGTCAAATAACTTTCCAACATCAACTTTTTTAAATTCAAATAATTATAATACTAATGTTGGAGAGTATGAATGTATTTGTGCTAGTGAGATTTTCACTAGCCTTCCATTTACTAAAGAAGATTCAACTTTAAAACTTGATAAATATCTTGATCAAGTTAACGATTGGGTTTTTGGATACATTAGTTATGATTTAAAAAACGAAATAGAATCTCTTAACAGTATTAATGATCAAAATTTTAACATACCAAATCTTTATTTTTTTCAGCCAAAAAAAATTTGGATAGTTTATGACACTTACATTGAAGCATTGTATTTAGACTCTAATCAAATTGATTCTGATTGGCTCGATATTAATAAATTAGATTTGAATAGTAAACCTGATAATCATTTTATTCCAAAGCTTAAACAAACATTAAATAAAGAACAGTATTTAAATAAAATCAAAATTTTGAAAAAACATATATTTCGCGGTGATATTTACGAAGCTAATTATTGTTTTGAATGGATTAATAAAAACGCAAGAATAGATCCTCTATATGTTTACAGAAACTTGAATAAAATTTCACAATCTCCAATGAGTGTATATTTTAAAAGTGAAAATTTATATTTAATATGTTCTTCACCTGAAAGATTTATAAAAAAGATAAATAATAAACTAATTAGCCAACCAATAAAAGGAACCAGTAGAAGAGGATATAATAATGTTTCTGATCTAGCTTTCAGTAAAAATTTAAAACTTGATCCCAAAGAACGCTCTGAAAATATTATGATAGTTGATTTAGTTAGAAACGATATGTCAAAATTTTCTAAACCTGGATCAGTAAAAGTTAAAGAATTGTGCGAGGTTTATTCTTTTAAGCAGGTTCATCAAATGATTTCAACAATTGAATCATTAATTTATGATAAGACAAAAATTAGTGAAATTATAAATGGAACATTTCCAATGGGTAGTATGACTGGAGCTCCAAAAGTGAAAGCAATGAAAATAATTGATAAGTTAGAAGTTAGTAAAAGAGGATTGTACAGTGGAGCAGTTGGTTTTATTGATCCAAATAAAAATTTTGACTTCAATGTCGTTATTAGATCTATAATTTATGACTCACAATCAAAATATTTATCATTTCATGTTGGAAGCGCAATAACATCAAAATCAGTTCCCTTAAAAGAATATAATGAGTGTTTACTTAAAGGAGAGGCAATGATTTTAGCCTTAAGTTAATTACTAAATATTTTTAATGTAATATTGTTTAAAATGTTAAGAAAATTTGAAAATCATTTAACAACTAATCTTTCAATAATTAAAGATAAAAATCTTTTAATCTGTGTGAGTTCAGGTATTGACAGTATGGTTCTTTTACATCTTCTCGAAAAATTAAATTACAATCTTTCAGTTGCACATTGTAATTTTAAATTAAGAGGATTAGAAAGCGATAATGATAGTGTCTTTATTGAGATGTATTGTAAGAAGAACAAGATTAGATTTTTTAAAAAGGATTTTGAAACGGGTATTTCAAAACATTCAGTTCAAATGTCTGCTAGAATGCTTAGATATGAATGGTTTTATGAGATTATTGAATCTAATAAATTAGACTACATTGTTACTGCTCATCATTTAGACGATTCTTTAGAAACTTTTTTAATTAACACATTTAGATCAACAGGTATTGACGGTTTGACTGGGATTAAATCAATTAATAACAAAATTGTAAGACCTATGTTAAATTTCTCAAAAACTGAAATAATTAAATATGCAAAATTAAACAACATAAAGTGGAGAGAAGATTCTTCTAATAAAAAAAATGATTATTTAAGAAATAAATTAAGAAATCAAGTTATTCCATCTTTAAAAAAAATTAATCCCTCATACATTGAAAATTTCTCAAAGACTGTTAATTATTTAAAAGAAGAAAGTCTTTTAATTAATGAGATGATCTCTAGTTTTAAGCTAACTCATTTTAAAAACGATAAAGAATATATTAGAGTTGAAAAAACTATTATATCTAAATTGTCAGATACTATGATTTTTAAACTTTTTTATGAATATGGATTCAAAAACACAAGAGAAATAAAAGATCTATGTAAATCTAATTCTGGTAAAATTATTTCTTCACCAAAGTATTCTATTCTCAGTAATAGAGAATTTTTATTAATCAAAAAATTAATAAAAAATAAAGAAGAAGAATTTTATTATTTAAACAGTAATGATTATAATTTACCCAAAAATATTGTGATTAATGAAGGAGATTTTAAAACATATGACAAAAAATCTTTATATCTTGAAATAAACAAATTGAAATTTCCTTTGATTATAAGAAGATGGAGTAAAGGTGATTTTATCTATCCAACTGGAATGAAAGGTAAAAAATTAGTTTCGAAGTTATTTAAAGACAAAAAGTTTTCTGTTTATGAAAAGGAAAGTCAATGGATATTAGAAGACTGCGAACATATTTTATGGGTAATTGGCATAAGGTTTGATAAAAGAAAATATATAAACAGTGTCTCAAATTTAAAAATATCATTTATTGAAAACTAAATTCATTTTTTTAATTTTTCTGATTTTAAGTAAAATTATTTTTTCTCAAAATCCAGTAACATTCGAAACTCAGGTCAATAAAATCGGAGATAATAATTTTGAATTACTTACTAAAGCAACAATCAAAGAGGGTTGGAGATTATATTCGCAAAATCTTCCTGAAGGAGGTGCTATTCCAACCGAATTTGTTTTTGAAGATTCATCAAATTTTGATTTAGTGGGAAACACTAAGGAGTCTGAGTCAATTACAAAGTTTGATCCAATTTTTAACATGGAACAAACATATTTTGAAACACAATCAATTTTTAACCAAGAACTTATTCTAAAAAAAAATAAAGAATTCATTAATGCTAAAATTGCATATCAAGCTTGTGATGATATTGTTTGCATATTTAGAGAAGCTGATCTTGTTTTTAAGATTGATGGATCTAAATTAGAAATTATAAATGAAGATTTAACATCTATAATTTTTGATGAAACTAATCCATTGTTTGTTGAATTTAAAGACACAGAACTTTTGTCAACTGTCAACGATTCTTCAACCTCTTTTTCTTCTAACTCCTATCTAAACCTAATGATTCTTGGATTTATTGGAGGTCTTTTGGCATTGTTAACACCATGTGTATTTCCAATGATTCCTTTAACAGTTTCATTTTTTTCTAACAATAATTCAAAATCAAATTCAAAGTTTAATGCTTTTATTTATGGATTTTTCATTATTGGTATTTATTTAGCCTTAAGTATACCATTTCATTTTTTAGATTCAATAGATCCAGAAATACTTAATAGTATTTCTACTAATGCTACTTTGAATGTTTTATTTTTCATAATATTTATTTTATTTGCTTTCTCATTTTTTGGTTTTTATGAGATAACAGTCCCTTCAAGTTGGATAAATTCAATTGATTCTAAATCAAATTCAATAGGTGGTTTTATTGGAATTTTTTTCATGGCTTTAACTCTTGTGTTAGTTTCATTTTCATGTACAGGACCAATATTAGGATCTTTACTTGTTGGTTCTATTACATCTCAAGGTGGTGCAATTCAATTATCTATTGGTATGCTTGGATTTGGATTTGCTCTTGCTTTACCCTTTACTATTTTTGCTTTATTTCCTAAGCTTTTGTCTTCATTACCTAAATCAGGTAGATGGATGAATACATTCAAAGTCATTTTAGGATTTATAGAATTAGGATTTGCTTTTAAATTTTTATCAAACGCTGACTTAGTTGAACACTGGGGAATTATCAAGAGAGAGATTTTTATTGGAATTTGGTTTTTGATATTTTTATTAATGTCTTTTTACATGTTAGGATTTTATAGATTTCCTCATGAAACAATGAATTTAAAAAAATCAGGATTCAATATTGCTTTAAGTTTTATTTTTCTTGGAACAGCTGTTTATTTATTTCCTGCCATATTACCGAATGGATCTGACAAAGCTAGATTATTAAGTGGTTTTAGTCCTCCATCCTTTTATTCAATTTACCAAAAGCCCAATGACTGTCCCTTAGGATTTAATTGTTTTAAAGATTTTGATTCTGGTTTGAGTTTTGCTCAATCACAAGATAAACCAATATTATTAGATTTTACAGGTTGGGCATGTGTAAATTGCAGAAGAATTGAGGAAAATGTTTGGACAGACCCCGAAATTTTTAAAATAATTAATGAAGAGTTTGTTTTAATATCACTTTACGTTGATGATAGAAAAGATTTAGAACCTCAAAATCAAATTACACTTAAATATAAGTCCGGTAAAACAAAATTCATAAAAACAATTGGTGATAAGTCAGCAACTTTTCAAGCAATAAACTTTAAAAGTGCATCTCAACCTTATTATGTGCTAATTAGTCCTGATTTAAGAATTCTCAATAAACCAATTCAATACACTTCAAAAGATAATTATTTAAATTGGCTAAAGGAAGGTTTAAATAACTTATAAGATATTTCCTTTATGGTATATTAAAGGTTCTTTGTTTTCATCTATATTTCCGCTAATACATTCTCCTAGATAAATATAATGATCACCACCATCAATAATTTTAGTTACTTTACATTCAAGAAACGAACAGCATCCGGATATAATCTTAATACCATTTTCAGATTTTTTAGTATTAATCTTTTTAAAGCGTTGTTCTGGATTTAATTCGGGATTTGCAAATTGAAAACAAGTTTTTTCTTGAGATTTACTTAAGATATTAATAACAAAAAAATCATTTTTATTTAATGATTCATTTGATTTTGCTTTTTTATCTAAACAAAACAAAATTAGTAAGGGATCAATTGATACAGAAGTGAATGAACTTGCAGTAAATCCATAATCTTTATTTAATTTTCGAGAAGTTATAATAGTGACTCCTGTGGCAAATGTTCCACAAATATCTTTAAACAGTGACGGTTTCATTAAAAAATTTTATCAAATATAAGTATATACCTCGTTAAAAGGAACCCTTAATTGATCTCCGTAAATCCCTTCTTTTGTTCTAATGCCACATCCAATAACCATGTTGATTTCAGATTTTTTAGAAAGATTTAATATTTTTTTTACTTTTAAGGTATCTGAACCCTCCATAGGACAAGTGTCGTAACCTATTGCAGCCATACTAATCATAAAATTTTGAGCTGCTAGACCAGCACTTTTATGTGCTACAATTCTTATGTCAGAGCTTGTTACTTGTCTCATTGTTGGTCTGAATAAACCGATAATTTGAAAAATTAAACTTTTAATTAATCCGAATATTCCTAAAAAATCAGAGTATAAAGTAGGAATAATTTTTTTGTAATATACATGAGCTTGTTTTAATCTTTTTTCAGAAATTTGATTAATTTTTGATTGATTTGAAATCACCTGAATATTCCAATTAGCTCTTTTTTTCCATAAATCTTTTCTAACTACAATCACAACTAATTGTTTAGCAGTTTTTGCGGCATTTTGGTTAAAACATGCTTTAGTTAATTTTTTTATAACATTTTCATCATTTACATGAATGAATTCCCAAAGTTGAAGATTACTGCTGTTTGGAGCTAATGTAGCGTTATGTAAGCATTTTTTTACTTTTTCAGTGTCTATATTTTTATTGCTAAAAACTCTTACTGATCTTCGATATTTAATCGCATCAGAAACTGTCATTTCATTGATCATATTATGAAATTAAATTTAATATTTTTCTTAAAAAACTTATTTTGTTCTTAAATGGGGGATATCTTAACGGAGGGTCAATCCATAGGGGTTTTGAAATATAGGGTTTAAAATGAGAGAAAGTATCGAATGTTGATTTACCATGGTATTTACCCATACCACTTTTTCCAATACCCCCGAATGGTAATCTATCATTTGCAATATGTAATACGGTATCATTTATAGCACCTCCACCAAATGGATAAGATTCCAAAAAATTTCTACCAAATTCAGTTCTGTTAGTGAATATATAGAGTGCTAATGGGTGAGAGTATTTCTTTACAATACCATGAACCTCATTAAAGTTATCATATTCAATAATTGGTAAAATTGGTCCAAAAATTTCATCTTCCATTATTTTGGAATTAAAATTCTCAATTTCAACTACTGTTGGTTCAAAAAACTTGTTTTTAATATCATATTTTCCTCCATGAACTATATTCTCATTTTTTAATAATGAAATTAAATAATTCATATGTTTTTCACTTATTATTCTTCCATATTCTTCACATTTTATAACATTTGAAGAGTAAGTTTCAACAATTTGATGTTTGATTTCTTGAATTAACTTGTTCTTTATCTTTTTTTGAACAACAAGAAAGTCAGGAGCTATACAGGTTTGACCACAATTTGTAAATTTTCCCCAAACAATACGTTTAGCTGTAGTCTTTATAGATGCAGTTTCGTCAACAATACATGGGTTTTTACCTCCAAGCTCAAGAGTAGTTGGGGTTAAATTAATTGCAGCTGCTTTAGCTACAACTTTTCCGACACCAACACTTCCGGTAAAAAATATATAATCCCATTTAAATTCAAGGAGCTTTGTTGAGGTTTCAACTCCACCGTTAACAACTTTAACATGACCAGGGTCAAAAACAGAACTAATAATTTTTTCTAAAATTAAACTTGTATTTGCAGAATATTCAGATGGTTTTAGGACAACTGTATTTCCAGCTGCTATAGCACCTATTAATGGAGCTATTGATAAATTAAAAGGATAATTCCAAGGAGAAATGTGTAAAGTATTTCCATAAGGTTCTGGAATAATGTAATCAGAAGACGGAAAATTTATTAGTTTTGATTTAATAGGTTTTCTTCTAGTCCATTTTCTAATATTTTTTAGAGCTATATTAATCTCAGAATATATAAAGTGAATTTCAGTTAAATAACTTTCTCCTTTTGATTTTCCTAAATCTTTAAACAAGGCGAATTCTATTTCTTTTTCACTGTTTTTAATTGTTTTTAAAAGCTCATTTAGTTTTTTAATTCTAAAATTAATATCAAATGTTTTTTTTGAAGAAAAATAATTTATTTGATTATCTATTAATGCTTTTAATGAAGTATCCATAAAAAATAGCTTTTTTAAATCTTAAAATTATGATTTTCGTAAAAATATGAATAATATGAGAGATGATGCGTATTAATTAAATTTTTGTTTATTTTTATATTATTATATATTATACTCCTTTTCCATAGAAAAGGGGTTTTTTTTTAGATAATGATTTTAAATAAATATAGTAAAGTTGTTACTCAGGATCCAACTCAACCAGCTGCAAAAGCAATGCTTCATGCCATTGGTTTATCTTCTGATGATTTAGATAAACCATTTGTTGGTGTTGCTAGTACTGGATACGAAGGAAATCCATGTAACATGCACTTAAATGATCTTTCTAAGAAAATTAAAGAAGGTGTTTTAAATAACAATTTAGTTGGTTTAATTTTTAATACAATTGGAGTTAGTGATGGAATTTCCATGGGAACACAAGGAATGCGATATTCACTACCATCAAGGGATATTATTGCGGATTCAATCGAAACTGTAGTTCAAGCTATGGCATATGATGCTCTAATTACTGTTGTTGGATGTGATAAAAATATGCCAGGTGCTTTAATGTCTATGTTGAGGCTTAACAGACCTTCTATTTTAGTTTATGGTGGAACAATAGCTCCAGGGTGTTATAATGATAAAAAACTTGATGTTGTTTCTGCTTTCGAGGCTTGGGGAGAAAAGGTTACAGGAAAAATTAATGAATCTGAGTTTTCTAACATAATCAAAAATGCTTGTCCTGGTGCTGGTGCTTGTGGTGGTATGTATACTGCAAATACAATGTCTTCTGCAATAGAGGCTATGGGAATGTCACTTCCATATACTTCTTCAAATCCTGCAACTAGTAATTTAAAAATAGAAGAATGCTATGAAATTGGATCTGCTATAAATAATTTGATTAAAATTGATTTAAAACCCTTAGATATTGTTTCCAAGGAATCAATTATAAACTCTGTCAGATTAATTACTGTATTAGGAGGTTCTACAAATGCTGTTCTTCATATTTTAGCTATTGCCAAAAGTGCTAATATTAATTTTACTATAAATGATTTTCAGGATATTTCTGAGTCTACCCCTTTTTTAGCTGACTTAAAACCAAGTGGCAAGTTTTTAATGGAAGATTTACATGAAATAGGAGGAGTCCCAGCTGTTATGAGATATATGCTTGAAAATAATTTATTAAACGGTGATTGTATGACAGTAACTGGAAAAACTATTTCAGAAAATCTAATCAATGTTAAGCCATTAAAATCTGGTCAAATAATAATTAATTCAATTTCAAATCCAATTAAAAAATCTGGACATATTAGAATTTTATATGGAAATATAGCATCAAATGGTTCTGTTGCTAAAATCACTGGAAAAGAGGGCTTGACTTTTACTGGAAAAGCAATAGTTTTCAACTCTGAACAAGAAGCAAATGATGGTATTAAAAATGGATTGGTAAGAAAAGGTAATGTTGTTGTTATACGTTATGTTGGTCCTAAAGGAGGTCCTGGAATGCCTGAGATGTTAAAACCAACTTCAGCAATAATGGGTGCGGGATTAGGTGGTGATGTTGCATTAATAACGGATGGAAGATTCTCAGGGGGCACCCATGGATTTGTAGTTGGACATATATGCCCTGAGGCTCAAGAGGGTGGCAATATTGCGCTTATAGAAAATGATGATATAATAACTATAAACGCAATTAACAATACTATTTCACTAGAAATTTCTGATGAAGAATTATCCAAAAGATATTCGAATTGGGTTAAACCTGATTTGAAATTTAAAAATGGTATATTATATAAATATTGTAAAAACGTTTCCGATGCATCACATGGATGTATTACAGATAAATAATGAAAAGTAATAAACAAATATCTGGTGCAGAAGCGGTAATAAGATCTTTAATTGAAGAAGGTGTAGATTTAATATATGGGTATCCGGGTGGTGCAATTATGCCTATATATGATGAATTATATAAGTTTCAAGATAAACTAAATCATGTTTTAACCAGACATGAACAGGGGGCTACTCATGCAGCCCAAGGATTTTCAAGAGTTTCCGGAAAAGTTGGAGTAGTTATGGCAACATCTGGCCCAGGTGCAACAAATCTTGTTACAGGAATTGCTGATGCTCAAATTGATTCAACACCGATGGTTTGTATCACTGGTCAAGTTGCATCTCACTTACTAGGCTCAGACGCATTTCAAGAAACTGATATAATTGGAATTTCAACGCCAGTTACTAAATGGAATTGTCAAGTAACAAAAGCTGAAGATATTCCAAAAGTCATATCTAAAGCATTTTATATTGCTAAATCTGGAAGACCAGGACCAGTGCTAATAGATATAACTAAAGATGCTCAATTTGAACTGTTTAATTATTCTTACAAAAAATGTATTTCTGTAAGAAGCTATAATCCAGTTCCAAATTATTCTTTGGATCTTATCGAAAAAGCAGGACAATTAATAAACGATGCTAAAAAGCCATTTATTGTTTTCGGTCAAGGTGTAATAATAGGGAATGCTGAAATTGAATTTAAAGAATTTATAGAAAAAACTGGAATTCCCGCTGCTTGGACAATTTTAGGTCTCTCCGCACTTCCTACTAACCATTATTTGAATGTTGGTATGGTGGGGATGCATGGTAATTATGGTCCAAACGTACTTACGAATGAATGTGACCTTCTAATTGCAGTAGGTATGAGATTTGATGATAGAGTTACAGGAAATCTTGAAACATATGCAAAACAAGCCAAAATTATTCATTTGGAAATTGATCCAGCAGAAATTGATAAAAATGTAAAATGCGACATTCCATTATTAGGCGATGTAAAAAAAACATTACCATTACTCACGAAGATTGTTAAAAATAATAAACATGATAATTGGTTAAAAACTTTTACATCGTATTATAAAAAAGAATTTGACAAAGTCATTAAAAATGAGCTTAATCCATCTAAACCAGGATTAACTATGGCTGAAGTTATAAAGGAAATAAATCTTTCTACAAATGGAGATGCTATAATCGTTACTGATGTTGGTCAACATCAAATGGTTGCCTGTAGATATGCAAAATTTAATGAATCAAAATCTAATGTTACTTCAGGTGGATTAGGAACCATGGGTTTTGCTCTTCCTGCATCTTTAGGAGCTAAAATGGGAGCTCCAAATAGAGAGGTTGTAGCTATTATTGGTGATGGAGGATATCAAATGACAATACAAGAATTAGGTACTATTTTTCAAACTGGAAGTGCAGTTAAAATTGTTGTTTTAAATAATGATTTTCTTGGGATGGTAAGGCAATGGCAGCAAATGTTTTTCGAAAAAAGATATGCATCCACCGAACTAGTTAACCCCGATTTTGTAACCATAGCGAAAGGATACTATATAGATGCTGAGAGAGTTAGTGAAAGAAAGTATCTAAAATTAGCAATTAATAAGATGATTAAATCTAAAAAACCTTATTTTCTTGAAGTCAAAGTTGAAAAAGAAGATAATGTTTTTCCTATGATTCCATCTGGAGCTTCAGTATCTGACATAAGATTAGAATAAGATGAAAGACATTAAAAATACCTTTACAGTTTCTATATATTCAGAAAATAATATTGGTTTATTAAACAGAATTTCTGCTATTTTCTTAAAAAGACACATTAACATAGAAAGTTTAACTACATCACAGTCAGAAATTGATAATATTTTCAGATTTGTTATTGTCGTAAACGTAACTGAGTCTATGATTAAAAGAATTATAAAACAGATTAATAAACAAATTGAAGTTATATCATCATTTTACCATACAAATCAAGAAACTATTTTTTTGGAAACAGCTCTTTATAAAGTTAAATCAAAATCTTTATTTGATGAGAAGCATATACAGAAAATTATAAAAAAAAGTCAAGCTAATATAGTTACAGTATCTCCAAATTATTTTGTGATTGAAAAAACAGGTTGGAGAGAGGAAACAGAAAAATTATATAAAGAATTAGAGCCTTATGGACTTTTACAGTTTGTAAGATCAGGAAGAATATCAGTTTCAAAAGAACCAATGAACATTTCAAATATACTTGGATTAAATACAGATAAATAAATTATGAAAAATTATTTTAATCAATTAACATTAAGTCAAAAAATAGAACAGTTAGGTAAATGCAGATTTATGGATTCTTCTGAGTTTAGCAATGGAATTAATGCATTAAATGGAAAAAAAATTGTAATAATAGGATGCGGTGCACAAGGACTTAATCAAGGTCTTAATATGAGAGACTCTGGTTTAGATATTTCATTTGCTTTGAGAGAAGAAGCTATAACTCAAAAGAGAGATTCTTTTTTAAATGCATCTTCAAATAAATTTAAAGTTGGAACTTTTGAAGAATTAATTCCAGATTGTGATATGGTTTTAAATCTTACTCCAGATAAAAATCATACTGATGTTGTAAATAAACTAATGCCATTGATGAAACAAAACTCAATTCTTTCGTATTCTCATGGCTTTAATATTGTTGAAGAGGGTATGGAAATAAGAAAAGATATAACAGTTATCATGGTAGCTCCTAAATGTCCTGGTAGCGAAGTAAGAGAAGAATATAAAAGAGGTTTTGGAGTTCCTACATTAATTGCAGTACATCCAGAAAATGACCCTCACAAAATTGGTATTGATATTGCAAAAGCTTATGCAGTAGCTACAGGTGGAGATAGGGCAGGAGTCCTTGAATCCTCATTTGTTGCCGAGGTTAAATCCGATTTAATGGGTGAACAAACAATTTTATGTGGAGTTCTGCAAACTGGATCAATACTTTCTTTTAACAAAATGATTAAAAACGGAATAGATCCTGGATATGCTTCTAAATTAATTCAATACGGTTGGGAAACCATAACAGAAGCTTTAAAACATGGCGGGATAACTAATATGATGGATAGATTAAACAATTCTGCAAAAATTGAGGCATTCAAACTTTCTGAAGAACTTAAAAATTTAATGAGACCTTTATTTGAGAAACATATGGATGATATAATGTCTGGTCATTTTTCTGCTACTATGATGGCTGATTGGAATAATCATGATCATAATCTTTTAACCTGGAGAGCTATGACTGGTGAAACAGCATTTGAAAAAACTGATCCATCTGATGTTGAAATTTCTGAACAAGAATTTTTTGATAACGGCTTACTTATGGTTGCCTTTATAAGATCTGGGGTTGAATTAGCTTTTGAAACAATGACTAAATCTGGAATTATTGAGGAATCGGCATACTATGAATCTTTACACGAAACTCCATTAATTGCAAATCTAATAGCTAAAAAGAAGTTGTTTGAAATGAATAGAATTATTTCTGATACAGCTGAATATGGATGTTATTTATTTGATCATGCATGTAAACCTCTATTGGATGATTTTTTTAAAAAAATAGAAACTAAACATATCGGATCTAAGTATCATTTGAATGATAATTTTGATAACTCAAGTTTAATTAAAGTTAATGATCTTATAAGAAATCATCCTGTAGAATTAATAGGAAAAAAACTAAGATTATCTATGACATCAATGAAAAAAATTATATAATCACTTATTATGAAATCAATACCAAACGAATTCCAATTAAACGAGATTATAAACCATACTGAATACTTAATAAATGGTAAAATTGAGAAATGGACTGAAAAACAAGCCAATGTCTATTCTACATTATTATGTGATTCGTTTGAAAAGGAACCACAATTGATTGGAAAAACACCTGAAATGTCAGGGGATTATGCCTTAAAAGCTTTAGATGCCGCTAATAATGCTTTCAATCATGGTCAAGGAAAATGGCCAACCATGAAGGTCTATGAAAGGATAAATTGCATGAAAAATTTTGTTCAAATGATGCTATCTAAAAGGGAAGAGATTGTTAAGCTTTTAATGTGGGAAATTGGCAAGAATTTAAATGATTCAAGAAAAGAATTTGATCGAACAGTTGAATATATCAATGATACTATTGAAGAATATAAAGTTGTAGATAGAAAAGGTGCTACTTTTCAGAATAAATCTGGTGTTAGAGCTTTAATTAGAAGAGGTCCCTTAGGGGTTGTCTTATGTTTAGGACCATATAACTACCCGCTAAATGAAACCTTTGCATTACTTATTCCTGCTATTATAATGGGAAATACTACCATTTTTAAACCAGCTAAACATGGTGTGTTGTTGATTGCTCCACTCTTAGAAGCTTTTCAAGAATCTTTTCCTCCAGGTGTTGTTAATATTGTTTTTGGTAGAGGAAGGGAAATAGCAACACCAATAATGAAAACTGGAAAAATTGATGTTTTAGCACTAATTGGCCACAGTTCTTCTGCAATATCACTCCAGGATTTACACCCACAAAAAAGTAGACTTCGTCTTGTTCTTGGTTTAGAAGCGAAAAATCCAGGAATTATACTTAAAGATGCAGATATTGATTTGACAGTTAAGGAGTGTATTTCTGGAACATTATCTTTTAATGGGCAAAGATGTACTGCACTTAAAATACTTTATGTTCATGATGATATTAAAGAAGAATTTTTAGATAAATTCTCAAAAGCTGTTGATGAACTTAAATTAGGTCTTCCTTGGGAGAATACTTTATTAACTCCACTCCCTGAACCTTCAAAACCCAAATACATAACTGATTTAATCGAAGATGCTATCATTAAGGGAGCTGAAATTTTAAACAAAAAGGGGGGTGAAAAACTAAAAAATTTCGTATTTCCAGCTGTTTTATTTCCTGTAAACAAAGAAATGGATGTTTACAAAGAAGAACAGTTTGGTCCAGTTATTCCAATAATTTCATTTAATGATATTTCAACTCCAATCAAAGATATGTCTGAATCTAATTATGGTCAACAGGTTAGTATTTTTGGAAAGGATGTCGATACATTAGGTCCAATTATTGATT
>ERZ807291.4598-NODE-4598-length-18133-cov-7.957794_pt1 | contig 18133 bp, 25 predicted proteins | sample MGYA00521257_ERZ807291 | MGnify/ENA primary metagenome ERZ807291 (study PRJEB31413, sample SAMN03169783) | marine metagenome | biome: Marine; feature: Water; material: Subsurface seawater | place: North Sea | collected 2011-04-28 | depth 1 m m ... | reverse complement strand
GAGTTATTATAAAAGCATTTAAATTAAAATTTTTGAAAAATAACATACAATTTAAGGGCGAAATACCAGTTATTTTATAAAAAAATTGAAAATTTATTTTTATATCTTATTCTAATTTATTTTTAATTTGTTGGTCTTGCACTTAAACATGAGAAAACGACCAGCGATTGACAGTGAAAATCTGTCTATAAATAAAACGAAATCTATCAAAGTAATTAATAGAGACCCACATACATTAGATTACCATATCGATTTTTTGATGGCTATAAAAAAATCACGATTCGCATTTACAATTCCCAATTATATCAAATTATATGAATATAATCCATTATACTATATTAGATCATGTCAAGAAACTCTTCAAAACTTTATTAATATGATTACAAACTTGAAATCAGGTGAAAATCCACCTTATTTTTCAGTTATTTCTGGAAGTAATTTAACTTCAATTTCAACAAACTTTAATTGCTTTTCACAATTAGCATATGCTTTGAAATTAAAAAATGGAAAATATTCTATTTGGTTATACACATATTCTCACAAGAGACACGAAAGTTATATTACACCATTGTGTGCTAATGCATTGTATTATGTGAAAATGAAATATAAAATGTTAGAATTAGATTTTACTATGGAAGTTTTAAATTTTGATGCAACCCAAATAACTCTTCCAAATATTGACTATTTACTATCTTTGTGGAATAAAGTTTGTCCTTATATGGATGATACTATGTTTTATAATTTTATTGAAAATTGTGATCCATTGTTTAAAGAATTTATAATGACAAAATTTAAACATCAAACTAAGTGCAAATGTATGATTTGTGACTCTAATGTTACAACGTACCATTACCGTAAATGTTTAAGTGATGACGATATTACTTATATTAAATCAGCATACAATGATTGCAAACCTTCTACGCACGTGCATGCCATATGCTGGACCCAACTAGTATGGTTTCAAAATGAGTTCTCTCAAATAATGTAAATTTGTTTATTAAATTTTATAAATATATTATTCAAACTAATCCCAAGATGGTAAATTAATTCTACCCAATGAATTATATGTTAACTAGTAGTTTTTACTACATTGACAACTTTATATTCATTTTATTTTATTATTTAAAGTTTATTAAATAATATAAATAATGAATCAATGTAGATATTGTTTCGAAAATATCGAGGAAAATAAACTACTTAATCCTTGTAAATGTAAGACACCGGTACACAAACAATGTTTTATTTCATGGAATTTAATTAGAAAAAGTAATAAGAATAAATGTGAGATTTGTAATTATTATTATAATAATAATAATTGGTATTTTAGAATATATGAACTAGAAATTGAAATATTAGTTAGAATATTATTTAATTTATTATTTTTACTTTTTTTTTCTTTTTATTTTATTTATTATTTTTGATTATATAAAGAAGTAAATTCTATGCAAAATCAATTATACCAAATTCTACTAATAACTTTTGTCTAGTAAATGAATTTATTATATCTGGTAATTCATAAATTTTATTTTCATTAAATAATCTTTTTACATTAATTTTATAATCTATTAATACGGAATCAATAAAATTATCATAAATTAAATCAACTTCTTTTCTACTAAACAATCTTTTTTTATTTCTTTGATTTACATTATTATGTAAATCTATAAAATAATTAATTAATTCATCTCTTGAATTATAATTAGATTTAATATCATTACTACTACACCAAATAATAAAATGATTTTTACATTTTACACATAAAATACCATTTTTTTTCATAATTTCAATTAATTTATAGACCTGAAATTTTTGTTCATCTGTTGGATTAATAGGATAAATATAACTTAAATAATGCAATGATGCCCAATATAAACCCCAAAATTTTATTGCACTTTTTTTTACATTAATATTACTAGTCATCTAATAATAAAATTAATATAATATATAAAAGATTACTTACTTTTTTTAGAAGGACTTGTATTATGCTGTCTTACACCTTTATAAGGGGTATCTTTGCATGATATAATTCTACCAGTGTCAGTATTTAATTTAACATATTGACCAGTTTTTTCATTATAAACTTGTTTTCTATCTTTCATTTGTCCATTACGGTGTCCATCTCCTGTATTTTTACCCATTTTATATAAATATAATATTATTAAGCTTAGGAAATAATACTTTCAAATTTTTTATTATTTGTATTCTTTCCAAAAATTGCATATTCTGGTAATAATCCTAAATATTTTCATTACAATTTTTATTTAAATATTCATTTCTGTAATAATCAGGAATAAACTTTCTTTTTTTATTAGACATAATACATTCTTGGCTACAACATCCTTTATATTCTTTAAAACAATTCCTACACATAATAGTTCGTTTATCACAAATTGTATTCATACAATTGATTATATCATCACTTAACTTTTCACAATAATAACATTTTGTAATCATACTTGGATTTACACTATTTATACTTTTACTTATCCTACCATCAAAAACATAACATTTACCATCAAAATCTTTGCCATTTAATTTATGTCCGTAATTTATTAATCCTCCATCTAATTGATAAACATCCCTAAATCCTATTTTTTTTAAATATGCTGAAGCTGTTTCGCATTTAATACCACCAGTACAACATGTTAAAATTTTTTTATTATGATTATCCTTATTTAAGTATAGTTCATGATTTAATATTTCATTTGGAAAATCATAAAAATTATCTATATCCAATGTAATAGAATTTTTAAATTTACCGATCATATGTTCATAATTTGATCTAACATCCAAAACTATAGTATCATCATTTTTCATCAAATCATAAAATTCTTGAGGTGATAAATGAATACCACTTGATTCATTTGGATTAATATAACCTTCTCCTAATTTAATTATATATGGTTTAATTTTTACTGATAATTTATGAAATAAATGTTCTTTACAATCATCTATCTTAAACATTATATTTATAAATCTATTATCAGATCTTAAAAAATCCATATATTTATTACAGTCAGATTCTGATCCACTTAGTGTCCCATTTAGTCCTTCTTTTGAAATAATAATTCTTCCTTTAACATCTAAAGTAAGTAAAAAATTTTGATGTAATTCTAAATATTGTTCAGTATCTTCAATTGTTGTATAATAATAATATAATAAAACTTTCATATTATATTACTTTATCTATTTTTATAATTATAAAAACTTAATTCTTTCATAAAATTGTATATTATATTTTGATCCTATTTCCGGAACATATTTATTTACTAATTTACAATCAGCCTTATTCAATTGATAGTTATTATTTTGAACTACATTATGTACTATTTTATTTTGAGTTTCACTATCTTGATCATCATTTGAATGTTTAGTACTTTCATCTTTATCATCAGAACTATTTAAGTACATTATAAATCTATATAAGTGAATACCTAACCCACCAACAGCAGAAATTAAATCACCAACATTTGGTATAAATGCAAATAGTGATGCTGTAATTCCAGCATAATCTAAAAGTAAAATTGAATGTAATAAATTAAATATACTTAACATAATTTTACTTTCAGTTAAAATACCAAATCTAGGCAATAATAACATTATATCTAGACATACATCGACAACAACACTAAATGATTTATAAATTGAATATGTCTTATTTAATACTGAAAATATAAAAGAGAATAATCCACCACCTGTTTGATTTAATTCATATAAATTAGAAATAATTTTCTTTTTAACATTTTTTTTATAGTAATCTTTTTTATCAATTAAATCTAAATTATTTAAAATAACTAGTTTTTCTTTATCATTAAATTTATTATATTTATTTAATTTATTTTTAATATTTGAATGCATATCTTTTTTTGATGTAAATAAATTATTTAATAAACTTTTAGCTAATACAAATTCTAAATCATTAAAATAATAATCATCAATAGTATTATTATTTTTAATTATGTATAGTTTCATCTTAGGTTTAGAGTCAAATAAATAAAATTTATTATCGTATGATTTTAATAATTGATCCATATATATAAATATAGATAATAATATATAAAAATATTTATATTATATATGCCACAACCAGAGTGTGTTTATTGTTCAGATCATTACTTATACAAATATATCTATAATCCTATAGCAAAACATATATGTTTTATACATCCAAATATTATTACTATAATTGGAGGACTATTAACAATACCTATGTATAACAACTTGAAAAATAATGGTAGCATTATTGTACTTATGCTAATTGGATTACTAAAAATCGTGCTTGATTGTTTCGATGGATCAGTTGCTAGAAATTGTAATTTAAGATCTGATATAGGGGCTATATTAGATATAGGTATAGATGCGGTAACATTGAATATATTATTATCATTTGTTATTTATAAATTATATATAAATATGAATAAATATGAATATAATAATTATTTAATAATAATTTGTGGTTTATTTATACTTTATTTTATAAATCAAGTTATAGAAGAATTAAAAGGTTTTAGAAATAAAGACACTATGTTTAAAACAGTCTTTGACAAGTTTGTCCATGATAATTTAACAGTTATTGTTCCATTTTTTTACTTATTGTTAAAATTAATTGTTAACAATTTTGGTAATTAAAAAAAACATTTATACTTCTATAATTTTAATCTTAAATTATTTACTAATAATTTAAGAAGAATAATGCAAGATCCAGATACGTCATTATTTATATTTTACTATTTAGAATCAAAAATATAATATAATAATATGAGTGATATATTTTATAAATTTTATTTAAATATATTGGAAAATATTAAATTTATTAATATTAAAAAAGGTAAAAATAAAATATTTTTGCAAGATGGATTATTTAAAATTAAATTTGATAATTTCACAAATTGTACTACATGTGGTAAATTTAATGAATGTGAATACACTAAATGTAGACATATATATACTATTTTAATAAAGGAATATAAATTAAATTTTCATGATTTATTCTTTTTATGGAAAAATAATAATTTTGATAAATTAATTAAAAATGAAGAATTTGATTATATATCCGAAGATTGTAATTTTTGTTTAGACCAAATTGATTATAATAAAAATAGAAATTATACCCAATGTCTAAAATGTGGTTGTTGTTATCATATTAAATGTTTAAGACAATATGATAAAATTGTTTGTATAAATTGTAATTCATCTATTTCAACTTAAAGATTTAAACCAAATAATTTATTCATTAAGGTATGGAAAAATACCCCTTCATATAAGCCAATCAATAAGAATGTAATACATAAACTAACAATAAATGATAATTTAAGACTAATTGGTCCTAAGGATATCATTTGTGTTAATTCATCAATCATAAAATAATCTAATAAATAACTTTTAGCATAAGTATTTACGTTATATAATAATATAAAACTTACTACAATCGCTAAACCTTTTAAAGTAAATAACTTTTTTAGATATATATTATCCATTATATATTATATTATATATTAATTTTCTATCAAATTATCATATAATTCTTTTCCAAATTTTTTTATAAATTCATCTTTGAATTCTGTTAATAAATCAATTAGTTTTTCAAAATATGACTCCCTACTCCCCCATAATAAATATGGAGTTAAATATTGTTCAGGAATTCCCTCTATTGACTTTGGAATACTTATATTTAAATATGGAAATTCAAAAAATTGTTGATCATTCATAGTATCATTACTAATCATATCAACTATTTGACGAGTGTAATTTAATGGCATTCTTTTACCATTTCCTAACCATCCAGTATTTAATAACCAAACATTACAATTATGTTTTTTTATTTTATCTATTAACATATTTCCATACATTTCAGGTTTCCATATGATAAATGGTTCTGCAAAACAAGTACTAAATGTTTTTGTTGGTTTATCTACACCTTTTTCAGTACCTGGCATTTTACATGTATACCCTAATAAAAAATAAAAAATTGCCTGTTTTGGAGTTAATTTAGAAATTGCTGGTAATAAACCAAATGCATCACATACTAATAAAATAATATTTTTTGGATGTTCTTTTATTGTTGCTGGCAATAATACATTTTTTAAATGCACTAAAGGATATGCACATCTTGTATTATGTGTTATACTTATATCATCATAATTTACAGAATTATTTTTATTTAAAATAACATTTTCTAATACTGCACCAGTTTTTATCGCATTATATATTTCAGGTTCACTTTCTTTCTTTAATCCTATACATTTAGCATAACAACCACCTTCTATATTAAATATCCCATCATCTGTCCAAACATGTTCATCATCACCAATTAAAGTTAATTCTTTAGATGCAGATAATGTAGTTTTTCCAGTACCACTTAAACCAAAAAAAGCTATAACATTATTATCCTTATTAACACATGCACTCGAATGTAAGGTTAAATTATCTTTTAATGGCATCTTATACATCATATATGTTAAAACTGCTTTTTTCATTTCACCAGCATATTTTGTTCCATATATTAATACTTTGCCTTGACTTAAATCCATACCAATTAAATTTTCATCTAAATCCCCTTTATCTATTTTTAAATTTTTAAGATCATTATCAAAACATTTTAAATTTAAATCACTACAATTTAATATCTCTAAATCTACTTCACCTTTATGAGGAGTATCTGCAGGTATTAACATATTTCTTATAAATAATGCATGATATGGATCTGTACAAATTGTTCTTACAGAAATTTGATTATTTTCATCCCATCCAGCAAATGAATCAACAATATATACATCTCTATCTTCATTAAAATAATTATGTGCTTGAATATAATAATAATAAAATAATACATCATCAATTGGCTTATTTACATTACCCCACCAAATATCTTTTGTATTTTCATTTTGTACAATTCTTTTATCCTTTGGACATCTCCCAGTATATTTACCACTATAAGCTATAATTGCCCCAGTGTCATTAACTTTATGAACATTTTTTGCATGTTCATATAATTCATTTATTCCCAAGTTATAATATTTCATCTATAAATAATTAATATATTAGATAATAACTGGATAAAAAAAATTGAATATTTTTATAATTAATAAAAAAATATTCATCTAGAAATAACAATGGTGCGGTTACATATTGATTATACACACGAGTATGCAGATGATATACTGCAGTTTGCTTCCAAACAAAGCAAAGTTAATAACTTTGATTTGTTGGATATTACCTCAACTGAAGAAGGAGAAGAAGAAGTAAAACTTATGGTTTCTTATGGAGAATATAATTTTTCGTTCGAAGATATTATTTTTAAAATTAATTATTATACTGAAGGTGATATTGTATCTTGTTCTCATGGACCTGATAGAAAAAGATGTATTTATATCGAATGCACACATGTACCATCTGATGATGAAAATATTAATTCAATTAAAAAATTATTAGTTCATATAAAAAAATCATCTAAACCTGAATTAGAAAATAGTATTCGTGTCTTCTTCTCTACTAGCAATAAATGGGAAAAATTAAATGTAATACAAAAAAGACCACTGAATACTGTTTTCATTGATAAAAAAGATACAATATTGGCAGATATTAATAATTTTATGATTAATGAAAGTATTTATAGGGAAAGAGGAATAAAATACAAAAGAAATTACCTTTTGTATGGACCTCCTGGTACTGGAAAAACAAGTTTTATTACATCAATTGCATCAAAATATAATTTAGATATTTTTATGGTAAATTTTGGGGGTGGAATTACAGATGGTAACTTTATAAAAATAATATCAAAATTACCTGAGAAAAGTATGTTAGTTTTGGAAGATATTGATTGTTTATTTACTGAGTCTAGAGAAAGTAAAACAAATGTATCTTTTAGTACTATATTAAATACATTAGATGGATTTGCTTGCAAAAATAGATTAATAACATTTATGACAACAAATCATAAAGAGAGATTAGATCATGCATTAGTAAGACCTGGTAGAATTGATTTTATTTTTGAGCTCTCATATGCTAAACAATCACAAATGAAAAAAATGTTTTCTAGCTATTTTCCTGAAAGTAATGATTTTGATAAGTTATATTCAGTAATTAAGTCTAAGCAAATATCTACTGCTGCGTTTCATAAATTTTTATTTGATAATCGTGATAGTTCTAATCTTTTAGATAATAAAAGTATTGAATTATTAGAAAATCTTACCGAACAATACAAGAGTTATCAAAATATGTATGCTTGATTTATTTAAATTAATTATATTTTTTATTATATATATGCATAGAATATCCAAATATTCATATCAATTAATTAACAATTTATGTAATAGAAATGAAACACGAATATCAAAATCATTATTATTAAATATGCAATCTATACCAAAAAAAAATCAAATATTAATTGCATCACAATATGTATACAATGAATTACCCATAAGACTTGCTAAAAGAGTAAAAGATTTAGAACATCTTCCTTTAAGATTAGAAAATAGTCATGAAATATTTCAAATAAGAGATTGGTATTTACAGTCACTAAATGATATAACAATTATAAAAAAACCACAAAATGAAGAAGACTGTAATAAAATGTTTGATGTAATAAATTTAATTCATAATAGACATAGTGATACTATGAATATTATGGCATTTGGCATTCATAAATTAAAAGAAAATAATTTAATTAATAATAATATTGATAAATTTTTAACAGAATTTTATTATAATAGAACTAAAACAAGATTTTTAATTCGTAATTATCTAGATTATTTTAATAATAATACAAATAATATTGGAGCACTTACTAAAAATTGCAAAATAAAAGATGTAATAGACGACGTTCTATATGATATTGAAATATTGACAGAACATCATCATATAAATATGCCAACTATTAATGTCAATATCCAAAATAAAGAATTCATTTATGTAAAATCCTATTTACACTATATTTTAATTGAAATAATTAAAAATTCATTAGTAGCCATTAAAGATACTAAACAACCATTAATTGAGATTAATAGCTATATTGACAACAATTATATTATTTTAAAAATATCAGACAATGGATCTGGAATAGATGATATACATAAAAATGATATATGGAATTTTAGTTTTACTACATCTACTATCGATTACAATAAAAATGTACATGATAATTTTGATAAAAAACCACCAATATCCGGTTTCGGATATGGATTACCTATATCTAGAATTATATTACAAACATTTAATGGTAATATAAGAATATTTTCACAAAAAGACATTGGTACTGATACGTATTTATTTATTGATATTTCTAGTAACTGGCAGTTTTAATATATACATCAAAAAAAATTGAAATATAAAAACCTACTAGATGCTATTAAAATTGTATCTTATTCTAACAAAGTAAGTTCATAAGTTTTTCGCTAGAATAAATCTTTTATAGAAAATGTCTTCCCTTCCGAATACTTCTTTCTATGACCTTGAAGCCGCCACGAATGCAGAAGTACCAGTATCTGATACTGATTCTGTTCTTGACTTTGAAGCCGCCGAAGCAGAAGTACCAGTATCTGATACTGATTCTGTTCTTGACTTTGAAGCCGCCGCAGCAGAAGTACCAAGTTCCGGTACTGGCACTGACCCTGTCACCGTTCCTGTCTCTGACGACCATGACGTCATTGACGCCGCTCCTGTCTCTGACGACCATGACGACATTGACGCCGCCATTGACGCCGCCATTGACGCCGCCATTGACGCCATGGAAGAAGATGTCCATCGCCAAGAAGAGCTTAATCAAGGAATCTTAGAAGAACAATGTCGCGCAGACGACCCCAATGCACTCCCACCCTCGTTCGAAACTGGATTGAACGTGCATGGCGCACCTGGCTGGTTTTTAGGAAGGTGCGCACATTGTAGCTGCTGTGGGGGCCATAACTGGGACTGTACGGAATGCGAAAGAAATGGAGGACCTTGTACTGAATGCCACATTGGCACCGCCACGAATGCAGAAGTACCAGTATCTGATACTGATTCTGTTCCTGACTTTGACGCCGCCGCCGCAGCAGAAGTACCAAGATCCGGTCCTGGCACTGACCTTGTTCCTGGCACTGACCTTGTTCCTGGCACTGAATACAATGTCACAACTGAAAACATCGGGAACATTATTAGAGGAACGCGCCTATATCATGGCAATCGCACGAATGGTAGGACTTTCATTCGATATAATGAAGATACAGGATTTATTTTCTTACAAGATGATCAAGAAAGAGGACAGAAGATGAAACTATCTGCTACTACTAATTTATTTTGGACTCCTGTAGCCGTTCCTGTCGCTGTCACTATTCCAGCACCCCTTCCTGTCGCCGTTCCTGTCCCTGACATTGTTCCTGGCACTGAATACAATGTCACAACTGAAAACATCGGGAACATTATTAGAGGAACGCGCCTATATCATGGCAATCGCACGAATGGTAGGACTTTCATTCGATATAATGAAGATACAGGATTTATTTTCTTACAAGATGATCAAGAAAGAGGACAGAAGATGAAACTATCTGCTACTACTAATTTATTTTTTGATTAGCGTTTAGCCTATCATCATCATCATCGCCGTCATCATCGTCATCGTCAACATCATCATCATCATCATCATTCGGGCAAAGCCGCCCCACTAATGTGACCGTTATTAATTACTCAACTACATCAATCGGGCAGTGCCGCCCTACTAATTTGACCGTTATTAATTACTCAACTACATTATATGTCTGTATATACATAAAAAGTAACTAAAAAATAATTTTATTTTTTAATTACTTAAATTATATTAATCTCTCCATCCCCAAATAATAATACTAATTCTGCCATTATCGTTTTGTTTTTCAGGTGGTAATTGTGGAATTCCATGTCTCCAATCTTTATTTACTTGATTCATAAAACAATAAGTTGTACCATTTGGTAATGGTACATTTACAACTGATCTATTTTTTGCATGTTGAAATGATGCATCTCTTTCTGCTCCAAAGGATACACCAACTGTAAAATTTTGAATTTTAGCAATATGTGGTTTTACTGCTGCTGCATCATGATGATATGGCTTCCATTCACTTGAATCACGATACCAATTAAATCTTGTTGCAGTTGCACTCATTTTAAAATAATGTTTAATCTTCTCTATAACCATATTAAATGTTGGACAATTATCTTTCCATTCAATATGATCATCTGCAATTAAATGTGAATCACCGTGCCATAACTTCCATAATCCACTATCTTCTTTTCCAGTTGCTTTAATTTCATCTAATAAATTATTATATATAGATTCATCATTTACTTCACAAAAAAGATTTGGTACAATAACAATATCTCTTGGATCTAATACTCTTTCAAATGTATCATTATTTGGATTTCCTAAAATAACATTCATATCTGCTGGCTCATGGGATGGTTCGAATGTTTCAGTATTTTTTATTCTTTTTTTATCTTTATTTTTATTTTTGTTCTTATTTTTGTTATCATTTAATTTATATTCATGACTTAATTCACATTCATTACCTTTCTTACAATTGCCAAAAAAATAGAATTTACAAATACTATCTATATGGTCAAATTTACATTTTTCATCTGTACAGTTTCCTTTGACATAAAATTTACAAACTTTTATCATATTTATTTAAATAATACCTAATTATTTAAATAATTTTATATAAATATATATATATATGAGCAAAAACTATAGTTTATACCCATTAGCAAATAGTATTGATATTGATAGAAAATATGCATCTTTTCAAAATATTACAGAACATTTAGATGAAACCATTGAAGAATCTGTTGTAGAAACATCCACTTCAGAAGCTACTAATGAACTAACAGAAGAAGAACAAGCAGCTGAAAGAGCAGCTGCATCAGCAGCAGCAGACGCTGAACTTGCAGCTGCTGCTGATGCTGCATCTGCTGCACAATCAGCAGCAGCTGAACAAATGGCTCAAGCATTGGCTTTAGCAGAAGAAAATAAAAATGCAGCATTAGAAAATGCAGCTAATAAAGAAGAAGCTAATAAAGAAGAAGCTACCCAAAAAGCTGCTGAACAACCACCTGTACAAGAAGATGGTAGTGGAATTGATAATACAACTTTAATTTTATTAGTTGTTCTAGCATTTGTTTTTTTTAAATTGAAAAAAAATTAAATATCTATTATATTATTAAGATAAGATAATATAATGTATATGTATGATACTAGATTTGGTAATTATAAAACATTACCAATAGATGGGTGGTTTTTTCCATGCGTAGTTTGTAAAACAATTACTTCAGATTACACGATTAAAAAGTACCAAAATAATAAAATAATTAATATTCCGTTATGTAACACTTGTACAATAAAAGAATTATATTTAGATGCATGTTTTATAAAAAAGATTTAGGTAATTTTCAATTGCTTTATATTTTTACACATTTATTATTTCTCTATAAAAATTGAATTTTTTTGAAATTATTATAATTTTAATTCCTATAAAATTATAATGGAATCAAAAGTTAAGGATTTCTATAATTCTTATTCAGAACGATTTTCCCAAACACGATATGCTGTTTGGGATGTAGTTAAAAATTTTAATAGTTCTATTGATCCTAAATCTAAAATATTAGATGCAGGATGTGGTAATGGTAAGAATATGTCATACTTACAGAATGAAGGTCACACTGTTAATGGTATCGATTTCAGTGATAGTCTATTAGATATTTGTAAAGAAAAGTCATTAAATGTAAAAAATTCTGACATTAGAAATTTACCATTTCAAGATGAGACATATGATTATGTTATCTCTATTGCAGTTATACATCATTTATCTTCATATTGTGAACAAGATAAAGCTATTAGAGAACTTCTAAGAGTAACAAGAAAAGGTGGCAAAGTATTATTTACAGTTTGGGCAGTTGAACAAGATGAACATTCAAGAAGATGTTTAGAATCTGGATCTAACTTAATTCCATTTGAAGATACGGTTAGATATTATTATGTTTTTAATAAAAAGACATTTCAAGAACTAATATCAAGATATACAGTTGATAAATTTTTTTTAGAAAAAAGTAATTGGAATGCAATTTTAATAAAAACTTAATTTATAATTAGGTGGTGAATATATATGCAATGAAATAGTTTTATTGTCATTATTTTTTATACTATGTAAACCATTTTTACCCTCCTGATATCCAATACTATTTTCTTTACATAAATTTACATTTATTAGTTCTACCTTATTATTTATATTATTATAATAATTTTCTTCTAATTCACCTTGTAAAACTTTTAGTATACATCCATTAGATGGATGATCGTGAATAGCACTTATTTGATTATTATTCCAACATATTACAAATATTTCTAACTGATCATTTCTCTTTACTAAATTTTTTTTATATTTATCTTCTGAAAATGATACATATTTTTTCCAATCATCACCTGAATATTCTTTTACACAAAGTTTAAAATCAGATAATTTATTATTATCTAATTTCTTCGAAATATAGTCAAATAACTCGTCTAAAGTCTTCATATATATATTAAACTATTTATTAGATAATAAATGGTTTAATTTTTTTTTATTTTTCAATATAGCAATTATTTATATTTATTTTTTCTCTTTCTAACTGCTCTTTAATTATCTTTTCTTTTCTTTGAATAGCAAAATGTGTTATTCCATGATTGTCAGATGCTAATTTACCTTCTCCTTTTTTTAAATAGCTAAATGTCATATAAAAATATTTAATATATTAAATATTTAATGGTTAAAAATTATGGTTTTATGGATTTTAACATTATCAGCTAATATAAAATATTTATAACAAATGTTCCAATAATCTGATCTACATATTGGACATTTTTTTATTTCAATTTTACTAAACCATGAATTTAAGCATTTAATATGGAAGGTTTTCTTACAGGTAGGACATGTTATACCTTTATTTATTTTATTTAAACATATTGTACAATTTTCATCTGTATACTCTAAATTTTTATAAATTAAAAATATATATTGTTGGTAATAATATTTAAATTCGTTATAATATTTAACATCAAATATTTTAGATTTCAAATAACTATTTATGTTACTAACTCTATTTTTAAATATAAACCATTCTTTATTTGAAAATATATAACCATTAAAAAAATTTGTTTCAACAATAGAATTATTATCTCTTAAATTAATTTTTAATGTATTTAATGATATTTTGTAAACTCTTAATAATTTAAATAAAACAAAACAAATATGTTTGCACAAGATTTTATTTTTAGTAAAATCTTCACAATTACATGATTGATATTTTTTATTTATTACTATCTTATATATAAAATTACTTGTACCTAAAATATAAAATATATAACCACATCTATGCATACAATAAAATACTAATACTATATTTTCATCTAGACAACGTAAAATTCTGTTTATCAATAATTTATTCATAAATATTTAGTAATATATATTACTTAAGGTTTATATATGAATTAAATATTACTAATATCAAAATTAAATTCGTCATCTTTATCATCACCGTCCAAATCTGCAATTGTTACACGGGTTGATTTCCCTTGATTCATACTGAAATATTCTGTATCTTCCTTTTTATTATCATCTTCTGTTGCAAATACAAAACCATCATCTTTATTAATGATATCATTTTCTGTTTTGAATTTATCAGAACACAACTCTCCAAGTTTTTCAAGTTTTGAAACTTCTTGTGGATCATACTTGTGATCGATTTCACCAGAGTTAGATGATGAATCTTTATTGTAAATAATAATGACAAAATCATTTGGATTCATCCAAACTCTATTTCTCATTTTTCCTCGAACAACACAGTTGCGTTCTACACCGTCCTCGCACATAACTTGAACTATTGGTGGATTACCACCATTACGTTTTGTGACACGACCATATAGTTCGCTACTATTTGGTTGTGGATCTTTTAACCTTAAAGGTCTTCCACCAGTTTTAGAGCCAGCGCTCTTTTGTTTTTTAGATTTATTACCGCCACGTTTATTTAACACCATTGTACTATATATTATAATAAAATATTTATTTAAGCATATAATTTAAATTTCAATTTTTTTATATATATAACCTATATGAGAATATATATAATAGTACTTTTTATTGTATTATACCTCTATTTAATCTTTAATAGTCAGGTTGAAAAATATAGTTTAACGGATGATATTATAATACCATCTAATATATTAGAAAATGAATTATCAACTAATATTAATTTATCAATTATAACTAAAATGAATGCCATGAGATTATATATACTTGATAATAAAAGTCCTATTCCTGATATTTACAAAAATTTACCTGAATCTTACAAAAATAGACAAACTTATATACAAATATTATATGAGACATATGTTGATGATTTTTTAGATATTTACATTGTTAATAGATTTAATGCCCATAAATTTTTGAGTATAACATATAAATATCCATCCTATTCACAATTTAAAGATAAATATCCACTTGATACAGTTAAAAAAAGTTATGATAAAATATTTGATGATTTACTTGATCCATCAATTAAATTTTTATATAATGATATAACCAATATATCAAAAAAATATTTTGACTTTACTTTAAAAGATATTAAAGATAAAGAAATTAATAATCTTAAGAAAAAATTTGATAAAACTGATAGTATTAATTTTACAACTATCTACAATTCAGAATTTAACAAATATATCAAAAAAATATTTACGCAATTAAATTTATTACACTATGACGCATGTGGGAATAATGACCATCCATTTATTTACAAATTTAAGGAATTAAATGACGAAAATACTGTTGAAATATTTAATTCAATTGGTGATATTATTAGTAATGAAATTCATGTTATGATATCCTAATATGCATTTAAAATATTATTTCTAATATTATCATTCTCAAAATAATTTCTTAATGGATCTAACAATTCAATTAACCAAGAACTTATACCTTGTTTTAAATCAACTGGATGTAATTTTTTATCTTTAAATTCATTCTTTAAATCTTCATAATTTGAATATTCTAAATTACCACCATGTTCCTCATTTCTTTTAATTTCAAATGTATTATTTCTAAATTGTTCTATTGGAAATATTATATTACTTACAAAATTTAAAAGCCCACATTCTATATTTCCTTCTTCACAAAATGCCTTACCTATTTTTTTCTTTATAGCTTTAGGGGTATCTAATAAATCTATTTTACTATTTTCATCTGAACTACTCATTTTTTCATTTGGATTTCCACTATTAAAACTAGGTATCATCGGATTCATTAAATGAATCCTTTTTTTATAATTTAATTTTGGTAAATACTTATCCGCTAACATAAAAATTTTCCGCTGATCCACACCTCCAAATTGTGCATCCACATTTAAAAATTCTTCATCTAATGCCTGTAATCCTGGATATAATAACGAAGCCATTTTTGGATCTTTTGATTGTTTAACAACTTCTGCCCCTGACTTTATAGCATCATGTAATGACATTTTTGACATTAATCTATATACGTCCAATGTATATTTTGGTGTTAATTGATAGTCAGTACCTTTTACAAAATGTAACTTTTCTATTGGAGCACCTAATGCTTTTAGAGTTTCAGTTATAACATCTTTATAATATTCAGTTCTATAAGTTAATTGTTCCCATGATGATTTTTGAGCATCTAAATAAGCGTGTAAATCTGCAAATAATATTGTCACATCACATTCCGCTTTTAAAAATTGACATATTTTAAATAATGGTTTTAGATATCCTATATGTGGCTTTCCTGTTGGCGCCGTTCCCCAATATAATTTTAAATCTCTTTCTTGAATTATATTAATTAGCTCTTGTTCTCCTATAATCTCATCTAACCCATCTACTATCAAATTAAATTTAGTATTTGAATCCATATAGTAATCAGTAATAATACATGTTTAAATAACAAATTAATAATATTCATTAATATTTAAAAAAAAAATTAATAAATATTAATACCTAGCAGTATTGAATGATTATCTTCTTAACTTAAATGATGTATCAAAAATATCATTCGATGAAATTTATAAATTAATTTAAATTAAAATTGAACCACTTAAAAACAAATTAATTTATTAATATAAATGAAAATTGAAGAAGATATTAAATTAGATTTTAATGACGTGTTAATTAGACCAAAAAGATCTACAATGTCATCAAGATCTGAAGTAAATTTAGAACGTACGTTTAAATTTCCTAATTCTAATCAGGAATGGACAGGTGTCCCTGTAATAGCTGCAAATATGGATACTGTTGGTACTTATGATGTATATAAAGAACTATCAAAACATAAAATTATTACAGCTATGCATAAGTTCTATTCGGTAGAGGACTATAAAGAAATGGATTTAGATAAAGAATATTTTATGGTTTCTACAGGTATAAATGAAAATGATTTGGTTAGACTTCAAGATATTGTAAGTAGTATTGATGTAAAATTTATATGTATAGATGTTGCAAATGGTTATATCAGTAAATTATGTGAATTTTGTTGCAAGGTTAGAGAATTATATCCAAATAAGATAATTGTTGCAGGTAATGTAGTTACACGTGAAATTACAGAAGATTTGATTCTGAGAGGTAAAGTAGACATTGTAAAATGTGGTATCGGACCAGGTAGTGCATGCCTAACTAGAACACAAACTGGAGTAGGAATGCCTCAATTATCAGCAATAATGGAATGTTCAGATGCTGCACATGGCGTAAATGGATTTATTATTGGAGATGGTGGTATTACATGCCCAGGTGATATGGCAAAAGCATTTTGTGGAGGATCTGATTTTGTAATGATGGGTGGTCAATTTGCAGGACATGATGAAAATCCAGGAGAAGTAATTGAAGAAGCTGGACAAAAATATAAATTATTTTATGGAATGAGTAGTGATACAGCAATGAAAACACATTATGGAAAAATGGACAAATATAGATCTTCTGAAGGCAGAACAATTAAAATTAAGTATAAAGGAAAATTAGAAGATACTGTATTAAATTATTTAGGTGGTGTAAGAAGTACATGTACATATATGAATGCTCAATCAATTAAGAATATGGGTAAGTGTTGTACATTTGTTAGAGTGAATAGACAATTAAATACTATTTATGCTTAAT
>ERZ807291.4597-NODE-4597-length-18135-cov-27.749558_pt1 | contig 18135 bp, 15 predicted proteins | sample MGYA00521257_ERZ807291 | MGnify/ENA primary metagenome ERZ807291 (study PRJEB31413, sample SAMN03169783) | marine metagenome | biome: Marine; feature: Water; material: Subsurface seawater | place: North Sea | collected 2011-04-28 | depth 1 m m ... | reverse complement strand
AGGGTGGTGCCGTCGGACTGGCTGGAGCTATATCCAGACATTTGCGCGAAAGTTGAGCCAGCAAAAGCCAGGCTAAGTAAGAAGCTGACGAATTTTTTCATAATCAGTTTAATATGGGGGCAGTTAGTTTGTCGCTCCCATGATTTATATAACCCAAATTCAGTCAAGCCTGAAAACAGGCAGGCAAAACACTAACAATGAATTGATTATGCAAAAATAAACTCCGGCAGGCAGGCCGGCAAACAGGCAAAACACCAAGGGATCAATCCCGGGGGATTTGCCCGGTTTGTTGCATGGCACGCAAGCGTTCCCCCACCCCTTGAGGTATTTTTTTACGATCTTCCACCGTGGTAATCGCACCTTCAAAAAGCACCTGGCCGTCGAGATCCGTAGCACGCAGGAAGCGCAAACCATCCTTCTCGGTCCATTGCAAACTGCCCTGGTCATCACTCACGGTAATTTGCTGGGTGGAGGAAGAGTAGGAATAGCTCTGCACATCCGCACCACCCCCATGCAGGGGATCATCCAGCCCGTTCGGACCCTTGCTGTGAGGAGGTGTGACCGATGGGTCATCCAACCGGGGATTGGAAAACAAGGGATGGTGCCGGAATGCATCAAGGTCTGGAAAGTCAAAGGAGTGACGGCGGAAAAAATCGCGAAACCGGCTGTCTGGCCCAAACAACCGGTCGGTATCAAAAAGGTCATCCTCCATCCAGTCACGGCCATGGGATTGCCGGGCATCTTCCGGTGCTTCCATAAGCTCGACCGAAAGTGTGAGTGGTTTGGACTGGCGCAGAAGGGAAAGGGATACCCTCTCGCCCGGGTTGCGCATGCGCACGAGTGTTTTTAACTGCTCGGGATTGATCAGTAATTGGTCATCAAATTTGAGCAACACATCATAGAGCTTGATCCCGGCAGTTTCGGCCGGGCTGCCCGGGGCCACCCGGTCGACCTGTAAATGAACCCCTGCGGGCAGTCCGAGCTGGTGGCTGATCGCCCGGTCCAGCCGGGAAGCATGCACCCCGAGGTAGGCATGATCCACATCGGACGGTGCGGCCAGCAGCCTACAGCACAGCACAGATAGTGGGAGGAGAAGGCAGAAAAAAATGGGCCGGCTCATGAACTTAGTAAGTTTCGAGCTCGATCAAAAACACCTCTTCCCGGGGAGTGGTGGAAAGGATACGGGTATCGGATGCGGGGTGGCTCCAGAGGGTCTCATCCATAAAGAAGTGGCGAACCCGCCGGGCGGGCAGGCCCCCGGGTTGCTGGTAAACCCCCTCATCCACCATACGCAAAAAACGTTCATTGATCTGCGGGTCCAGCCATCCGCTCACTGGCATGACCGAGACATCCTGGATTTGATCGAGGGATAAGCCGTGCAGGGGGCTGTCCGGATCATCCAACCGCATAAGGGGGCGGACAGGCATTGGGTTTTGCACAACCAGGGGGGCATCCTCCATCCCTGGCTCAATGCCTGGCCCGTCCGGAGCGATCAGGCCGGAAAGATAAAACACACCGGCCCACACTGCGGCGAGCCCCCCCGATACCAGGCCGGCATAAAGGGCAAGCCTGGGGAAAGATATCAGCTTATGGGCATCGGTAACGGGAGAAGGTGGGGAAACGGCCTGCTCGTTATCCTCATCCTCGGGAAGGCAGCACATTGCCACCTTGCCCGCATCCCCCAGGGCGGTTTCCAAACGGGCGGTAAATTCCTCACTGGGTGGGAGGGGGCGGAGTTCTCTTAATTCCGCTTCCAGTTTTTCAAATTCATTCATGATGACTGGGAAGTGTCCTCCTTTTTTCCCTCCATCTCCTCGGGCACCCAGTCCCTGAGCTTTTCCAGGGCATAGCGGTAACGGGAGGCCACGGTGTTTAAGGATTCGTCCAGGGTACGGGCAATCTCATCAAAGGTCAGTTCTCCCCAGATCTTGAGGGTGACCACTTCTTTTTGCTGATCCGGCAGGCGTTCGACCGCCCGAAGCAGGGCTTGTTTGCGCTCATCCTGTTCGAGGGTACGCTCAAAGGAGAAGGAAAGGGGGGAGTCTAGTGCCACCCGGTTTTCACGGGCTTGGCGACGGTCAATACTGCGTGCCCAGTCTATGGCGAGCCTTCTAATTGCCCGGTAGACCAGTCCGGGAGAAACTTCGCCCGTATGCCCGTACAATCTCCAGATCCGCACAAAGGCTTCCTGGAGCAAATCTTCCGCTTCGTCGGGCCGGCGGGATTGCTGCCGGGCAAAGAGCAAAAGTTTTGCCCCGTGCCGGGCAAACCAGGATTTCCAAATGGGCTCTGTGTTCATGGGATCAGAATTCATGGGATGGAAGCGATGAACATGTATTATTTTGTCTACCCATGATCAAAAATCAACCAACTCTGTCAATTTGATCGAAATAATGAACATTTTCGAACTTTTCTTCGCCGATTTGGAAATTGGCACAACTTGTGCAAACTATTCTTTTCATAGGGCAAAATCCTAGTTTACTAGGTGAAACACAAAGGTGCGGGCGACCTGGGCTGGGTCGCCCGCTTTTCTTTGAGAGAGGTGGAGATTCCTTGTCTTCTTTCCTCAGGTCAGCTACACCCAAATGCTTTACCGCCATGCAGGAAACCACCCGGAAATGAAATTGTCCCAGGGACATCACCTCGCGTACTGCACCAATGTTCACCGGGGCAACAATTGGGCGGAGACTTTTTTTTCGATCGAACAGTATGTGATGAAGGTAAGGGAGTCGGTCTGCCCGGATGAGCCCTATGCGATTGGATTGAGACTGGGAGCAGATGCTGCCCGGGAACTTTCCCAACCCCAAAATTTGCTGGCATTCAGGGAGTGGATGGGTGCGAACAATGCCTATGTTTTTACCATCAATGGGTTCCCCCATGGCAATTTTCACGGCCAACGGGTAAAAGAGGAGGTGTACCGGCCGGACTGGTCGGAACCGGAGCGCTTATCCTACACGGTGGGCTTGTTTAAGATCTTAAGTTTTTTGCTCCCCCAGGGAGCGGAAGGAAGTGTGAGCACCCTGCCCGCATCCTTCAAAGAATTCCACCCTGCTGATCAATTGCCCGAATCTGCCTACCAACATTTGATTGATTGTGCGAAAAGCATCGAACAACTCTCCCTGGAGCACGGGATTGATCTGCACCTTGGCCTGGAACCCGAACCACTGGGATGGTTTGAAACCACTCCGGAGACCCTTTCCTTTTTTGATGCCTTGCTTGACCGGGCGGATGATCCGGAAATGATCCGGCGGAGAATTGGGGTGAATTACGATTGTTGCCACCTTGCGATTGAATATGAGGATGCCCGGGAAGGGCTGGATGCATTGAAAAATGCGGGCATCCGCCTAAGCAAGCTCCATTTGAGCTCCGCCCTGCGTGCCCGGCCCACGGAGGAAAATTTCTGCACCCTGCAAAATTATGTGGAAGAGGTGTACCTCCATCAGGTAATCACCGCAAAGGACGGGCGGGTGACCGAACGGATCAAGGACCTCGACCTCGCCCTGAACCGTGGAAGCATAGAGGACCATAGCCCTGCGGATGAATGGCGCATTCACTTTCATGTACCCCTCCATGCCTCCCCCGGGAACGGACTGGGCGACACCCGGGAACATGTGCTCCACACCCTCGACTGGTTAAAGGGAAATCCCGACGCCTGTAACCATCTGGAAATGGAGACCTACACCTGGGAAGTATTGCCCGGGGATTTGAGATCGGGCGAGGTGGTCGAACAGGTGACCAAGGAATACCAATGGACCTTGCACGCTCTGGCCGAACGGGGACTGGGCAAATGAAGATCACTTTTTCTGACTGGATGAGCATGGCCAGGGGGGCAAACCTCCCCACTGTCTGGACCAATGTGATTGCCGCCTGGGCAATTAATGCCGGGGCGGGCCCGTCCCTCCGCTGGATGCCAGAATGGACGGATATGGATTTTTTCGATTTTGGAACGCTTGTGTGGTTGTTGCTGGGATCCAGCCTGATCTATGCCGGTGGTTGTTTTTTGAACGATGCATGCGATCATCAATTTGACGGGGAGCACCGGCCGGAACGGCCAATCCCGCGGGGAGCACTCTCGGTCGCACAGGCATGGGCCCTGGGACTTTTCCAGCTGGGAGTGGGGGCATGCATCCTGATCAAGGGGGCTGACTGTTCCTGGAAATGGACGGTTGCCCTTCTTTTCTGTATCCTTGCCTATGACTGGGTGCATAAAAAAACGGCCTGGGGAATTGTGCTGATGGGGGGATGCCGGACCCTGCTCTGGATAACCGCGGGCACGGCAGCCGCCGGGATGAGCCCCGCCCCCCTGCTCTATCTATGGGCAGTGGCAGTTGGAGCCTATGTGGTGGGCATAAGCTGGTATGCGAGGACCGAATCCAAATCATCGGCAAATGATGATACACCGGGCAGCCTTATTGACCGAATGCCCATCCTTCTTTTATTTATCGTACCCCTGATTTCCCTGGCCTATCTGGTGTTGTGGAACAACCTCGACCCCATCCGTACCTTCCTCGCCAACATGGTCGGTTTACTCGCCGGAGGGATTGCCTTTTTTGCCATCCTGAAAATGAGGGAAAATCAAGAGGGGTCAGTCGGCAAGGGAGTGTCCAGGTTGCTCTCGGGCATTTGTGCGGTGGATGCGACCGCCCTTTGCTTTCATGCTCCCCTGCTGGTTGGGCCCTGCGTCCTCCTGGGAGCAATTGCCCATATTTTGCAAAAGAAGTTTGCGGCAACCTAGGGCTCATCTAGATTACTTATCTGAACGATGCCCAATACTTATTCCTCCATACGCCGCAATGTCCGGCTCGACTTCGCCCATGAAGTTTTCTTTACCCGGGACGCTTTTGTGCCGGAAAATTCCACCCTTGCTGATCTGCTTAAAAGTGAACAGCCCGGGAAAAGGACCAAAGTGCTCGTCTATTTGGATGAGGGGATAATCGATGGGAACCCCAACCTGCCCACCCTGGTGGGAGCCTATTTTCAAAAGCACTCCAACTCCCTCAATCTTGTATGCCCTCCCTGTTTTATCCGGGGGGGAGAAGAGGCAAAAAATGACTGGGGCCTGGTTGAATCGATCTGGTCTGATCTCAACCAGTACGGGATGTGCAGGCACTCTTATGTCATTGTGGTGGGCGGGGGAGCCGCCCTCGACTTGGTGGGCTTTGCCACATCCACCGCACACCGGGGGGTCAGGCTGATCAGGTTTCCCACCACCACCCTGAGCCAGGGAGACGGGGGCGTGGGAGTTAAAAATGGAATCAATTTCTTCGGCAAAAAAAACTGGGTGGGCACCTTTGCCGTGCCCGATGCAGTGATTAATGATTTTTCCTTCCTCCGCACCCTTCCGGACAGCCAGAAACGGGCGGGCTATGTGGAGGCAATCAAAGTCGCCCTGATCCGGGACCGGGCATTTTTTGAATGGATTGAAGAACGGGCAAACGAGCTTTCGAAGTTTGATCAATTGGCCATGGAACAATTGATCCGCCGGAGCGCCGCCCTACACCTCGACCATATTGCCGGGTCCGGAGATCCCTTTGAGCGTGGGTCCGCCAGGCCGCTCGACTTCGGGCACTGGATTGCCCATAAGCTCGAACCGATGTCGGACTTCCGGGTGGGCCATGGGGATGCAGTGGCCATTGGACTTGCCGCAGATGTGATTTATTGTTCCCGGATTGGCCTTTTAAAGGAACAGGCGGCGGAACGGGTACTCGCCCTCCTCCAGGCACTGGGCTTTGAAATATACCATCCCCTCCTCCACGCCCAGAATCAGCAGGATGGGTCCATCATCCTCGACGGGCTGGAAGAATTCCGTGAGCATCTGGGCGGGAAACTAACCATCACCCTGATCCAGGCACTGGGACAGGGTGTGGAGGTTCACCAGATGGATGACGAACAGGTGCTCCATGCGATTGATGATTTGCGCTCCCGTTCCCTTGCTCATACCGGGGCCTGATTTTCAGGGATGACGGGTGCGAGCAACGGCCCCCGGTTGGCGGTACTCAACCTGGTTGGTTTGTGCAGCCGGGCATTGGGAAAAAATACCCCAAATTTAAAAAAGTTTATCGCGAATAACGGGGGGAAGCCCCAGGTGATCGATCCGGTAATCCCCGCGGTAACCTGTGCAGCCCAGGCAACCTACATGACCGGCAAGAGCCCGGCAGAACATGGCATCGTGGGCAATGGATGGTACGACCGTACCCTTAATGAACATCATTTTTGGAAGCAGTCCAACCGTCTGGTCGGGGGAGAGAAGATCTGGGAAACCATCCGTAAGGAACGGCCCAATTTCCGCTGTGCCAATCTGTTTTGGTGGTTCAATATGTACAGCAGTGCGGATTTTTCCATTACCCCCAGGCCGCTCTACCGTTCGGACGGATTGAAGACCTTTGATGTCCATGCCCATCCCCTAAGCATGCGCGAAGAGGTGAAAAATTCTTTGGGTGATTTTCCCTTCCCTTCCTTCTGGGGACCACGGGCCGGGCTGCCTTCCAGCCAATGGATTGCAGATTCGGCCAAATGGATGGAGGAAAAGGAATCTCCCGAGCTATCCCTGGTCTATCTGCCCCACCTCGATTACGACCTGCAAAGGCACGGACCGCACTCCCCGCAGGCAGAACTAGCCATACGCGAACTGGACACACTGGTGGGCGACCTGCTTGCCTTTTATGAATCCCGCAAGGTACGGGTGGTCATTCTTTCTGAATATGGACTGACAGAGGCAAAACGGGTGATCTACCCCAACCGGGCATTGCGCCGGAAGGGCTGGTTGAACATCAAAGACGAGCTGGGGCTGGAGTATCTGGACTGCGGCGGGTCGGACGCCTTTGCCCTGACTGATCACCAGGTTGCCCATGTTTATCTCAACCGCAAGGATCCTGCCTTTCGTAACCAGGTACGCGAAGAAATGGAAAAGCTCGAAGATGTGGCCCAGGTAATCAGCGGTGAGGAAAGATCAGCGTATGGACTGGACCATGAACGGGCGGGCGATCTTATTTTATTGGCGAAGGAAAATGCCTGGTTTGCCTATTACCACTGGTTGGATGATTCCCTCGCCCCAGACTTTGCCCGTTGTGTGGATGTTCACCGCAAATATGGATACGACCCTGCCGAGCTTTTTATCGACCCGGACCTTTCCTTCCCCTCCCTCCGGGCGGCGGGAAAATTGCTGGCCAAAAAACTTGGTTTCCGGATCTTTATGGATTTGATCCCCCTGGACCCTTCCCTGGTCAAAGGAACTCACGGAGCACGGCCTGAGGACCCCATGGACTGGCCGGTGATATTTGGCCACTCGATCGAGGGCGGGGATCGTCCATTGCCTGCCACCGGGGTGCACGCTTGTTTGTTCAAAGCCCTGGACTTTCCCGGGAAATAGCCCTTGTTTTTTATCCTACCTTCCCCGCCTGTTCAAAGGAACCCGACGGGTGGAAAGATCGCGGATCAACCCAGGCCATCCCAATTTGTCCAATTGTTTATTCATCTCCCGGAACCCGCGCCCATAGACCAGGTCATCACTCATTGCCAGGTTCTTGCGCAATATATCCGCCAGCTTACTGGTTTCCTTGTTCAACAGATGCATGGATAAAAGGTTGCAAAATCCTTCCACGGCGGGGGGGGACATTTCGATATAATTTTCATTCAGCCAGACATGGCCAAACTCATGGGCAAGGATGGACACACATTCCACCACCGGAAGCCCTGAAAGTACCCAGACCTCATGGGAAAAGGTGGTGCCTGCAGCCGGACCACCCGTTATGGTGCGAAAGGTGGTCAGGGTCAATCCGCGCAGACTCCCCCTCCCATGTACCCGTTCCACCTCCTTGTTTAAGATGTTTTGATTGACCAGCCGCATGGTCAAGCCACCGGTGGGGGCAGGCAATCCAAGCTCGGACATTCCCCGCCTTACCCGTTTGGAGACGGCATCCAGGGTGCTCACATCGGTGACCGCATCCTGCAGGCAACTTAAACAACTCACCCGGCCATCCGGGAAAAGCTGTTGGGGCCGGGCTCGGGGGGAAGAAAACAACCGGCCACAGGACCCACAGGAATGAGCCTGGCGGAAATGTTCGGAATGTACCATCCCTCCCCACTCATCCCGGCGGATAGATTGACGGTCAAAAAAGGGACGATCACAAACCAGGCAGGAAAAACACGCGGGATGAAAAACCTGTTCGCCTGCCTGCATTTTTTTATCTCCCAGGGATTTCCGGCAAACCCCGCATCTCTCCTCCTCTTTCCATTTCAACAAATAGGCACGGTCGGAGGCAGTGAACCGGGCGAGCGGGAAAATATATTCCCTCCCATCAATCAGCAGGGTAACCCGGCCATCTTCGATTGAAAGCAGTTCGCCCTCGGTTTGGCTGCCCTCCACCGTCGTCCATACCCTTCCCCACAGCAGGGATCCAAAAAGGAACAACCCGAGAAGACAGACGCCCGGGATCCGGGAGTCCATAGTTTTCAAGACTTGAGGATTCCTTCCCAGAATTTTATCCGTCCGGCAACTTGCTGAGGTCCAGGCATGCCTGGCTTTTCCCGTCTGGAAAATGCCCGGGACAAATCAAATACCTCCCTCCAGTCACTGCCCAATTGGGGAGAGACCGACTGGGCATCCTCATCGCTTAATTCTGGCAGGGAAAGGTTTAGTTCCTCCGCCCGGGCAACCAGGGCCCCGACCACATGGTGGGCCTGGCGAAACGGCATGCCCTGCTCAACCAGATAATCTGCCAGGTCGGTGGCGAGAAGCAAGGGGTCTGATGCGGCCGCCCGGCATGTTTCCTCGTTAATCTGGGCACCTTCCAGTGCACCGGCAGTGACTGCCAGGCAGATGCCCAGCTGGTCAAAACTGTCAAATACGGGGGGTTTATCTTCCTGCAGGTCACGGTTGTAGGTAAGGGGCAAGCCCTTGATCGTGACCAATAAATTAGTGAGGTTGCCAATCATCCGCCCGGTTTTTCCCCGGATCAATTCAAAACAGTCCGGGTTTTTTTTCTGGGGCATGAGAGAGGACCCGGTGGTAAATGAGTCAGGCAGGATCAGGTATCCAAATTCCGCAGAATTCCAAAGGATCAAGTCTTCGGCAAGGCGGGAAAGATGAAGGGCACAGAGCGAGCATGCGGATGCGAACTCCACGAAGAGATCGCGGTCAGCAACCGCGTCCATCCCGTTGGGCGTGAGGCGGGGTTCGCCCGATTCGTCCACAAAGCCAAGGGCCTTGGCCACCAGGGCACGGTCTAGAGGGAGGGTGGAACCAGCGATGGCCCCGGAACCAAGCGGGCATACATTGGCATGATTGGCCACGGTGGAAAAACGCTCATGATCCCGTCCGAGCATTTCCACATAGGCAAGCAGGTGGTGACCAACGGTGACCGGTTGGGCACGCTGCAAATGGGTATAGCCTGGGATTGGGGTGGAGGCATGCTTCTGGGCCAAAGCCAACAGGGCCTTCATTGCCTGCTCGATTCCCTCACGCAGTTGGGAACATGCATCTTTGAAAAATAATCTGACATCGGTGGCCACCTGATCATTGCGGCTGCGACCGGTGTGCAATTTGTCCGCCGCCCCGGTCTTTTCCCGTAGGGCCTGTTCGAGATTCATATGGACATCTTCCAGCTCGATCTTCCAAATAAAAGTGCCCGCCTTTACCTCTTCGGCCAGTTCCTGGAGTCCCTTTTCTATCTGGTTAAATTCTTCTTGGGTAAGTATGCCCACCGCTAAAAGCATGGCCGCATGGCCCAGACTGCCCTGCAAATCATAGGGAGCGAGCCGTTGATCGAAGGATACGGATTCTCCAAAGGCAAGCATGAGCCCGTCCGGCCCGTCCTTAAACCGTCCGCCCCAAGTGACTTGCTTTCCCTTATCTGCCATTCTTTATATATAATCCCAAAGGAGGGATAATCGGGCAATCCCTATTTGCTCGCCCAAGCAAGCAAACGGACAAAAGCAGCAGGAGCCTCAGGAAAAGACTTTTTTGATCTTCGCTTTGGCGTAGTCGCGATTGAGCTTGGCAATATAATCCAAAGAGATGTCCTTGGGGCAAGCCGCGGAGCATTCCCCGTAGTTGCGGCAATTTCCAAAACCGGCCTCGTCCATTGCCGCTACCATGTTGAGCACTCGGGTATCTTTTTCCGCCTGTCCCTGTGGGAGCATGTTTAGATGTCCCGCCTTGGCGGAGGTAAAGAGCATAGCAGAGGCATTCTTGCAGGAGGCAACACAGGCACCACAACCGATACACTGGGCGGCATCCATGGCGAGATCGGAATCACTCTTGGGAACGGGCAAGGCATTGCCATCCGGGGCACTGCCGGTGCGCACGGTAATGAAACCACCCGCCTGAATAATCTTATCAAAGGCGGAACGGTCGACCACCAGATCGCGAACCACCGGAAATGCTTTGGCACGAAAAGGTTCAATGGTAATAGTGTCCCCATCGTTAAACTTGCGCATGTGCAACTGGCAAGTGGTGGTGGAGTTTTCCGGACCGTGGGCAAAGCCGTTGATATTGAGCGAACAGGTCCCACAGATTCCCTCGCGGCAATCGTGATCGAATGCGACCGGTTCTTTCCCCTGGTCCAATAACTGCTCGTTTAATTGGTCGAGCATTTCGAGGAAGGATGAATCCTCGGACACACCATCGAGCACATGTGATTCGAAACGGCCCTCATCTTCTGGCCCGTCCTGTTTCCATACTTTAAGAAATAATTTCATGGGAATCTTTCCTTATTTGTAACTGCGCACCGCAAGTTTGACCTCTTCAAATTGTAAATCTTCTTTGTGACGGGCAGGGACTTCCCCATCGCCCTTGAATTCCCAGACTGCGGCATGGGCAAATTCATCGTCATTGCGGGTGGCCTCCCCGTCTTCGGTTTGGTACTCCTCACGGAAATGCCCACCGCATGATTCGTTGCGGTCCAGGGCATCGCGGCAGAGCAATTCCCCGAAGTCCAAAAAGTCCCGCACCCGGCCTGATCTTTCCAGTTCCATGTTGTACTCCTCGCCCGTTCCGGTCACCAGTAGGTTTTTGTTAAAGTCATCCCGCAGATCCTGAATCTGGCCAATTGCTTTGTTTAATCCCTGTTCGTTTCTGGCCATGCCTGCATACTCCCACATGATATTGCCCAGTTCCTTGTGGTAGGAACGGGAGGAACGCTTGCCCTTGGAAGAGACTAACTGAGAAACCCGTTCCTTGACCGACTCCAGGGTTTCCCGGGCGGCTTCCCCCTCGGGATCAATAGCTCCCGAGCTTACAGAGGTCAGGTAATTTCCAATGGTGTAAGGAATGACAAAATATCCATCGCTAAGCCCCTGCATCAAGGCACTTGCCCCCAACCGGTTTGCCCCGTGGTCAGAAAAGTTTGCCTCTCCCAGTACAAAACATCCGGGAATGGTGCTCATCAAATTATAGTCCACCCAGAGACCGCCCATGGTGTAGTGAATAGCCGGGTAAATCCGCATGGGACGCTGGTAGGCATTTTCCCCGGTTATCCGTTCATACATTTCAAACAGATTGCCATAGCGTTCACGGATTACATTTTCGCCAAGCCGGTTGATCGAATCTCCAAAATCAAGGTAAACCCCGCGACCTCCCGGACCTACCCCACGGCCTTCATCACAGGCTTCCTTGGCGGAACGGCTGGAGATATCCCGGGGGGCAAGATTGCCAAAGCTTGGATACTTGCGCTCCAGGTAATAATCCCGGGCATCTTCTGGAATTTCAGAAGGGGATTTTCCGGAATCTTCCGCATTTTTTGGGACCCATACTCGGCCATCATTACGGAGGGATTCCGACATCAGGGTAAGCTTGGACTGGTGATCCCCAGAGACCGGTATACAGGTCGGATGAATTTGAGTGAAGCAGGGATTGGCAAAGCCGGCACCCCGGCGGTATGCCCGGAAGGTGGCGGTCACATTACAACCAATAGCGTTGGTGGACAGGTAGTACACATTGCCATACCCTCCCGTGCAAAGAAGCACCGCATCTGCGGTCCATACCTTGAGTTCTCCGGTGGCCAGGTTCCGGGTGATGATACCCTTGGCATGACCATCCACCACAATGAGGTCGAGCATTTCCTGCCTGACATGCATCTTCACCTGCCCGGCAGCAATCTGCCTGCTCAGGGCACTGTAGGCTCCGAGGAGAAGTTGTTGCCCAGTCTGTCCGCGGGCATAAAAGGTTCGGCTTACCTGAGCTCCTCCAAAGGAACGGTTGGCGAGCAAGCCACCATATTCACGGGCAAAGGGCACGCCCTGGGCCACACACTGGTCAATAATGTTTACACTGTTTTGGGCAAGGCGGTGAACATTTGCCTCCCGGGAACGGAAGTCCCCCCCTTTGATGGTGTCGTAAAAGAGCCGGTGGACACTGTCCCCGTCATTTTGGTAATTCTTTGCCCCATTGATGCCGCCTTGTGCCGCAATGGAGTGTGCCCGGCGCGGGGTATCCTGATAACAAAAGCAATCCACATTGTATCCAAGTTCGCCAAGGGTGGCCGCGGCCGAACCGCCCGCCAATCCGGAACCCACCACAATGATCTTGAACTTTCTCTTGTTCGCCGGATTGACCAGCTTGGAAGAAAAACGATGATTTTCCCACTTGTCGGAAAGTGGACCTTCTGGGATTTGGGAATCGAGATTCATGAGGCGGAAAGTTTACAGGTTGACGGAGCAGGAAGAACCACAGGTGGTCTCGAGACAATTGATCAGGCCATACTTCTGGGCGATCACCAGTACAGGAATGATGGAAAAGCCGGCAAAAATTATCCACCCATAAGCGGAGGCAGCCAGGTCGAGTTTTGCCCGCCAGCTCTCCGAGCGCAAACCGAGGGTCTGAAACATACTGGAAACTCCATGGGCGAGGTGGCGGCACAAAAGAAACATGCAAAATACATAGAAGCCAGAGATGGCATCGACCCGGAAGCCAGCAAGGATCATCGAGTAGACATCATGTATTTCTGAACCATCGGGGGATCCCACCGTGGTTTTCAAATCATTGTATTCCGGAAAGATCGAACGGATGGTGAAATGCAGTAGGTGAAAAACAATGAATGCCAACATCAGGGAGCCGGTAAACCCCATCCGCAGGGAAGACCAGCCCGCACGCTTGGTAACCTCCACTTCATTGGAACGCGGGCGGGCGGCACGGTTCTCCCGGATGAGTTGGTAGGCGGTGTAGGCATGAACCAATACACAGACCAGAAGAAAAAGGCGCGAGCCCCAGAGGATGGGAAGGGGTAAATTTTGCAGGGCGTTAGCGTAGGCATTGATTGCCGCCTGGCCGAGCAGCACCTGAAGGTTGCCAGCCATGTGGACAAAAACAAACCCAACCAGTACGATACCGGTCAAGGCCATAAGGTATTTTTTGATCAATGAGGATTGCATGACTAATCTATTTTATAGAGCCATTTTCATCCCACACAAATAGATGACGAGAGAAAAGGCGGAAAGAATCGAGGTATTAGAAATTAGAATTAGTAAAATTAATAATTGCGCAAACACAATTAAGTATTCCAACGGGGCGAACTTTTATTCCGGTGAATAAATCTTGGTTGCCACCCCCTTCTTTCCTACGTCATGGATAGGTACTGTCGAATAAGAAAGATGAAGTATATTTTTATTACAGGCGGGGTGGTTTCGTCATTGGGTAAAGGACTTACCTCGGGTGCATTGGGTGCATTGCTTGAACAGCGCGGGCTAACCACCAGAATCCAAAAATTTGATCCCTACCTCAATGTGGATCCCGGGACGATGAGTCCTTTCCAGCATGGGGAGGTCTATGTTTTGGACGATGGTGCCGAAACCGATCTCGACCTCGGACATTACGAACGTTTTACCTCCGGAAAACTTACCCGTTTCAATAACCTGACCAGCGGCCAGATTTATGAGTCCGTCATTCGCAAGGAAAGGCGTGGGGATTATCTCGGTAAAACGGTACAGGTTATTCCCCATGTAACCAATGAAATCAAGGACCGTATCTACGCTGCGGGAGAAGGGGTAAATGTGTTAATCACGGAGATAGGGGGAACCATTGGAGATATCGAGGGGCTGCCTTTCACCGAGGCGATGCGTCAATTTGCCAGCGAAGTGGGAAAAGCAAATGTACTTTTCGTGCACATGACCCTGCTGCCCAGCTTGCGTGCAGCCGGCGAGCTAAAGACCAAACCAACCCAGCAAAGTGTGGCCAAATTGCGGGAAATTGGCATACAGCCTGATATTTTAATTTGCCGGACCGAACAACCGATCACGGAGGAAATCCGGGAGAAGCTCAGCCTTTTTTGCAGTGTTCCCAAAGAAGCTGTGATTGAGGAAATGGATGTGACCCACTCCATTTATGAGCTTCCGCACATGTTGAAGCAAGAAGGCCTGGACACCCTGGTTACCCGGTTTCTTGGCCTGGATGCTCCTGCCCCGAAACTGGACCAGTGGGAAGAAGTGGTTCACCGCCTGGTTCACCCCAAGCACCGTGTGAAAATTGGTATGATCGGAAAATATGTTGATCTGCAGGACTCTTATTTATCGGTCAATGAATCCCTGGTGCATGGAGGAATCCGTAATGACACCGGTGTGGAAGTGGTTCATTTGGATGCGGAAGCAATCGAGCGGGACGGCCCCGAGGCTCACCTCACGGGATTGGACGGCATCCTGGTGCCCGGTGGATTTGGTGACCGGGGAACCGAAGGAAAGATCCTTGCATCCAAGTATGCCCGGGAGCAAAAGATTCCCTATTTTGGACTCTGCCTGGGTATGCAGATCGCAGTGATTGATTTTGCCCGCAATGTGCTTGGAAAAGAGAATGCAAACAGTACCGAATTTGATCCAGACACCGACCATCCGGTGATTCATATTATGGATGACCAGAAGTCGGTTTCTGACAAAGGTGCCACCATGCGACTGGGGGCTTGCCCATGCAGATTAAAACCAGGCACCGCATCCCGCCAGGCATACGACAAGGAAGAAGTATCCGAGAGGCACCGTCACCGGTTTGAATTCAATAATCATTTCCGGGAAGAGATGGAATCTGCCGGATTGATCGTGGCAGGGGTAAATCCGGAGCGTGATTTGGTCGAAATTGTGGAGGTGAAGGATCATCCATGGTTTGTGGCCGTACAGTTTCACCCGGAATTTCAATCGAAACCGACCAAGGCCCATCCCTTGTTTGCCGCCTTTATTGAGGCAACCCTTATCCGCAAGCTTGCCGCGAGCGAGGCAGCCAAGAAATCCTGAACCTCACCTCACCTTTTGGGCTTTACCCGGGCCTGAGAATGAGCGGAATAGAAATCTGGCATGATCATCGATGCACACACTCACCGCTATTCTGAAGAAGTAATCGCAGACCCAGTTGCTTTTGCCGTTCGTACCGGGGAAGAAAAGTGGCTAAGTATGGTCAGTCCATCCGACCGGACAACCCTACAGGGCTGGGCAGACCGCAAAACTATGCTCCATGATATGGATGCGGCTGGTGTGGCAAAATGTGTTCTCCTTGGCTGGTATTGGGAGAAGTACCAAACCTGTATGGAGGCAAATGACTGGCACCGTACATGGATGGAGCAGGATCCCGATCGTTTCATCTGCTTTCTTTCGGTAAGGCCGGGCATTCCAGATATCCTAGAGTATTTAAAACAGGCCAGAGAAGATGGATTTCAAGGAATCGGAGAATCGCACCCCTGGGCACAGGGCTTTTCGATACGGGACAAAGAGTGGATACGGGTGATGGAATTTGCCTGTAGCCATGGATGGCCGGTAAACTTTCATGTCACCGACCCTTCTGGGAAGCATTACCCGGGCAAAACCCTCACCCCGATGGAGGATTTTCTTTGGCTGTCCAAGGAGTTGCCGGAACTCAAAATCATCCTGGCTCACGCTGGGGCTCTCTATGCCCTGAACCATCCAGTCCCGGAAAACTTTTACTTCGATCTGGCTGCTTGTCCGTTGCTCTATCCCCCATCCATTTACCAACAGTTGATTGATAGCACCGGCCCGGAAAAAATTCTTTGGGGTACTGACTATCCCTTGCTCATCTATCCAAAAACTCAAAAAAAGCCTGAGTTCAGAACATTTCTCGAGGAATTTAAAGACTCTGTGAATGCGGATAACCCGGAGATGGAGGCGATGACCGGTTCCAATCTTTGCAATCTCCTGCCATGAAGATTGAGCTAAAGCAAATCATCCCTGGCCCCCTGCCCGCTCCCTTGGTAACGGCTTCCCAGATTTGGGGGAAAGACCTCACCCTTAAGGAAGGGCAGTCCATTCTTGCTTATGCGCCTTCTGGCAAAGGAAAGTCCACCTTGCTTCATATTCTCTATGGATTGAGAAATGATTTTAAGGGCAGCTTCTCACTGAGCAACTCCCTTTCGGGTGAGCAAACATTTGAAGACTGGCAGGAATGGCGTTCGCAAAAATTATCTATTTTATTTCAGGACCTTCGTCTTTTTCCTCATTTGACTGCCCGTGAGAACCTCGACCTTTTGCCTGTCCTAAGTCCGCATGCCCCACCGGTTGAGGAATGGGGGGAACGGCTGGAAGTAAGTGCCCTGCTCGACCAGAAAATAAGCACCCTTTCACTTGGCCAGCGCCAGCGCATTGCCCTGATTCGCTGCCTGCGCAAACCATTCCGCTGGCTTTTCCTGGATGAACCTTTCAGCCATCTTGATCGTCCAAACACTGAACTGGCAGTTCGCTTGATTGAGGAAGTCAGGCAGAAAAATGGAGCCGGGCTGATCCTCACCTCCCTCCAGGAAATAAGCCCGTTGGTCTGCGACCGATCGATTCAGTTATGACTGGCGGATTGTCCACCCTGCTCGACCGTTGTCTTGGGAAAAACTCCCCAAGCAAAGAATTGCTGGTTGCCTCCCTTGGATGCCTGCTCGGTTCGATCCTGGTACTCCTTGCCCTGCAGACCTGGGCGGATTCAAAACTCTTGCTTGCACAGGAAAATGGCTCGGCCAATTTTGTGACCTTAAACAAGACAGTTAAGGGGGGTATTCTGCTCAACCTTTCCCAGCAGGATAAGGTTTTTCAGGAAAGCGAGATTCAGGAAATTGCCCAACTCCCCGGAGTCTTAGAGGTGGGAGGTTTCTCCCGGAATCACTTTCCGGTCACCGTACATATATGGCCAGCTGGAAAAATTGGCCTTGGGGCAGCCGCCCGGGCGGACCTGTTTTTTGAATCGGTTCCGGACTCTTTTCTTGACCAAAAGGCGGACAACTGGGAATGGGAAGAAGGTTCCCCCATTGTACCCATCATGGTCCCCAAATTTTACCTAGATTTGTGGAACTTTGGACTGGCCCCTTCCCGTAGTGAATACCCCGCCCTATCCCAGGAGGCGGCATCTGCGATGCCCATTGAAATTTTTATCGGAGCAGACCAGTCGGTTCGCATGCAGGGACGGTTTGTTGCTTTTAGTAAACGGATCAACAGCGTACTGGTGCCCTCCCGTTTTCTCAAATGGGCAAATTCAAAGTTTGCGGGGGAGGGAGCGGAGAAATATTTTTTTGTGTGGAAGGATGGTGAAATCAGTGGTCCTCCCGTTGCCCTTTCGGAACTGAAAAAAGGGAATCCACTGCCAGACGGGCAATGGGAATTTTCCCCGGTGGGTCAACCCGCAGAACGTATCCCCCTCGCCCAGGTGCTTGAGGATGGGCTAGAATCTGCAGGCCCATCCCGCTTGCTGGTGAAACTGGATCAATCTCCGTCCGAAGAATTCTGGGAAGGCCTGCAAAAACTTGGCTGTGAAACAAATCGGGAATTTCCGCAGGACGAGTGGATTCGTAAGGCCGTGCAACTACTCGTCTGGGGATTGGCAGGGTTGGGCAGTCTGGTTTCCCTACTTTCCATTGCAACTTTTTCGAGCAGTTTCCGGCTGCTTGTGGTGCAGTCGGCTGAGACCGCCCGCAACCTTATTCACTTAGGTTTTGGTACCAAGGAAATTTCCCGGGTCTTTATGGGCCGGCTCACCCGGAGGTTCCTCCTCATTCTTGGTACATCCTTGTGTTGTTGTCTCGGGATCAGGATCCTTCTCATTTCGATGGTACGAGATTATGGACTAAGTCTCGATTATGGACTGGACTGGGAAACCCTGATCGGGGCCATACTCTATGCCTGGATATTTTTAGCGGTTAACCGAAGTGTAATTATGAAATCCGTCCGGTC
>ERZ807291.4595-NODE-4595-length-18142-cov-11.162990_pt1 | contig 18142 bp, 16 predicted proteins | sample MGYA00521257_ERZ807291 | MGnify/ENA primary metagenome ERZ807291 (study PRJEB31413, sample SAMN03169783) | marine metagenome | biome: Marine; feature: Water; material: Subsurface seawater | place: North Sea | collected 2011-04-28 | depth 1 m m ... | reverse complement strand
TTGAAGGCGAAACAGAAAACGCATTAAGTCTTGTAAATCAATTAAAAGTTTATCAGACAAAATATATTCCGGAGATGTCAGAACACGAAGATAAGGTATTCGATTCTTTAATTGCTCATGAACTGCAAGAAGTTATTCCTTATGCGGTCATAGGTGAAAAGAATGCTGTTTGGGATAATGGTTTACCAGACTATCAGAAAGTTAACTATCAAAAACTAGTGCCGATTATGATCTCTGCCATACAAGACTTGTCGAATCAGGTCGAAGACTTAAAAATTCAAATTGAAATTCTCAGGGGTTAAACAATGGCTGGCGTAAAAATAACAGAATTACCGCAACTTTCAGCAACGCCTGATGATAATGATGTTGTTATTATTGTCGACACTGATCAGAACGTCACCAAGCGTATCACGATCCAAAATCTATTAGCGTCTACGGTAAGTGAAGACGAAGATATTGCAGCGCAGACTAGCACAAAGATATTTATTGCAGACGTTGATTCTGATGCTCCCTATTATCCGTTATTCGCATACAACACTCCAAGCGCGAATGGAGAAGATTCGGTAAAAGCAGATACAAATTTTACATATAATCCAGGAACAAATGTTTTATCCGCCAATTTCTTTTCTGGTAATGGATCTCTTCTAACTGATGTGACAGTAGACAGCGCTGTTAATGCGACAAATGCCCTGCTTGCAAATTATGCTACAAATGCTGGGCAGGCTCTCACAGCAGATAGTGCAACAATTGCAAGTAGCGCACTACACGCCTTAACGGCAGACAGCGCAACCAATGCTGCAAATGCTGTTCTTGCTGCGACCGCGATTCGATCTTTAAGCGATTTAGATAACGTAATAGATTCCGACACAGGCGCAAGAGTTCTGGGTGATCTTACAGTTGATAGTGATTTACATGTGGGTGGCATTTTATACGGAGATGGCACTGGATTAACCAATATAACCAGTACAGCGGTTACGAGCGCGGCAGAAAAAATCGACGCTAAAGAGATAGATTCGTCTGGTCTTCATTATCTTATGTTGAGAACCTTGTCGACTGGGTATGACAGTGTCAGTACAACTGGTGATCTGTCATATGATCCTGCAACAGCGATATTGAGCGCCACATCTTTCCAAGGGGACGGGGCTAATTTAACCAATGTTTCTGCTGCCAATTCCGTTAATGCCAATAATGTTTTAGTTTCGACGGTAACGGACGATACACAGTATTACCTACACTTCGGAAGCGTTGCTTCTGGAAACGATAATGTAAATGTAAATACAGGATTGGTTTACAACCCATCTAGTAATAAACTGTCATCTTCAATCTTTTCGACACCGAATTGGGAAGTGTTTGAAGAAGCAGGTAAACTGTTATTTTCACAAGATGGTGTTAAAAAAATGCGACTCGATTCTTCGGGTAATCTTGCGATTACTGGCACCTTGAGTGAAAGTGCGACACTATAAATATCGATAGCCGAAAACTTTGAGGAATTAAAATGGCAGATATAAAAATATCAGAATTACCATTACTGACGAACGTAGAAGATAGTGATTTTCTAGTTGTCAATGATGTGTCTTCGGCAACGACTAAAAAAATTACTCGCGAAAGATTTCTTTTTGGATTACCGTCCAACATAACAGATTCTGGGTCCAACGTAATTATATCACAAGATGCAACAATTAACAACGATTTAATTGTTGGCGGTGATATAGATGCTACGGGTGATATCTCTTTTGGATCATTAACAGATGTTGTCGGAGGAATAATTGTTAATCGTTTTATTGGATCTGGAATTCAAAATCACGATAGTAACGGCGTCCTGCCTACTTCTGCCGCAGTTATTGACTATATTACCAACTCTCTTACTGTAAATTATAAGTTTACATTAGGCGTAAGTGGTAGTGATCATTATACATTCAGCGATTTGGATAACATTTGGTTTCCAACTATAGAGAACGATCCTGTATTATATCTGAGAAGAGGCGAAGTCTACACTTTCGTCAACAACTCAGGAGGCGGGCATCCACTTCAAATCCGTGTCAGTGCCGGTGGTGTTGCATACAATACTGGAGTGACAAACAACGGAGCGGCAACAGGCAATGTGGTCTTCAAGGTCCCTATGAGTGCTCCTGCGACTTTGTATTATCAGTGTACTAATCACGCTGCCATGGGAAATACAATTAACATTGTATAGGAATTCGTATGCATAGAGGATTCCTCGATAAAGGTAGACGACATATTAATCTGCGAGAGATGCAGGTTGAGAATGTTTTGCCGGAACATTTTGGTCAATTCTACCCCAAGTTTATATCGCTTCTTACTCGGTATTATGAATGGCAGGATCAAAACAATCCGAATGAATTGTTACACCATTTGTTTTCCGCAAGAGATATTAATGAAACTGATATAAGCCTACTCTCCTTCATTGAGGATGAGTTTCTTTTGGGTGAAGCATACTTCGAAGGTTTTGGTGAAGAAGACTATGAGAAGAGAGCCGCCGCTAACTTTTCAAATCATCTCTTTAGATCTAAAGGTACGAAGTTCGCTATCGAGTGGTTCTTCAGATCGTTCTATGGTTTGGACTCTGAAGTGCTTTATCCAAAAGAAAATGTCTTCACATTAAATAATACAACTTCACAGATAGGACCAGATTCGTTACGATATCTTACGAACGATAAACTCTATCAAACCTTTGCGTTATTAGTTCGCGTGGGTGTTCCGCTTTCTAAGTGGAAAGATGTTTTTAAACTATTCGCACATCCTGCGGGTATGTATCTGGGCGCCGAAGTTTCGATTGACAATATAATCTCTGCGAGCATTTCAGCTAAAATGCTGGACTCGGCGGCGACACAAAGACCAACGAGCGGGTTTACTCTTGTTCCAAACCCCACATCTATAGATGAAGGCGGAACAATTGATTTCACGGTAAATGCTACAAATCTACCCGAAGGTCTTGGGTCAATTTACTATTATGTGAACCATGGTACAACTTCCGATTCTGACTTTGTTGGTCCCATACCCTCATCAGACAGCGCGGCATACTTATCAATCAATGACAACAGTGGTGCGTTTTCTCTTGTAACAAAAATAGACGATCGTGAAACCGAAGGTCCTGAACAGTTTCAGGTTGTATTACGAGATCCTGGCGGTAGAATCCAAAATTCTTCTACAATAACAATTAATGATGTTGTGTCTGTCTATAGTCTGGTGCCTAGTTCATCTTTAGTTAGTGAAGGAACATCAGTATTATTTACAGCAACAGGGACAAATGTTCCTACTGACGGTACTACACTGTATTACTATGTTGAACACATCACTACAGACAGTAACGACTTCTCTGTTGCTCCTCCAGATTCGGCCGCCCCGTTACCTTTTCCAATTGTCGATAATGTCGGTTCTTTTTCTTTAACGCCTGTTGCCGACGGGGACTTATCCGATTCCGGTGAACAGTTTAAAGTAATAATACAAACCTTCGACGGTATTGACAAAGACTCGGCCGTCGTGACGGTTGCTAACACAGCACCTGTTTTCAGTGTGGCAGCGATCGGAACGATTGTAGAAGGTAATAACCTTACAGCATCAATTACTGCTGACACAAATGCTATTGGTGATACTTTAAGTTGGAGTATAACAGGTTCAGCAGCTAGCGACGGGAGATTGTCATCTACTGGATCTACTGTTCTGACTTCGACCAGTCAAGATGTTGTGGTCGCAGTCTCGTCTAACGATGCTTATGTCGGACCAGTAAACGGTACTTTCTCAATCACAAACGCTAATTACAATCCTGACCTTACTACAACAAGTGCGTTTGTGATTACAGATGAACCTGTTTCCGCCTCGATTGTAATGAATCCATCAACTGGGCAAGAGGGTGGTTCTGCCACATTCGACTTAACAGGTCGAAATATTCAAGATGGTACATACTATTTTTATATTGAAAATATTACCACCGAGAACGCAGATTTTACTGTAACGCCTCCCGGAGACGCTTCGCGAGAACCCGTCACTGTAACGAATAATTCTGGAACGACTCAGTCAGTTACCTTTTCTAGTAACGGCAGTACTGCCGATCAAAGTTTTTCTGCATTTATGTACGATCAAGCAACAGGCGGCAATTTGGTTGCGTCTGAAACTTTCACTATTGTAGCGCTTGGATATAATATTTATGAGTCAGTCACTTCAGTCAATGAAGGTGGTTCTGTCACATTTACATTTGAGGTTACGGGGGGCTCTGATGGGACATATTATTACTGGATTGATCCTAACACAGGAATAACATCAACCGACTTCTTATCTGGATGGTCCGGCGACAGGCAACTCGGCGACAGAGTTGCGTTTGTTGTATCGGGAACCACGGGATCGTTCACCGTTTATCTAACACCAGATAGAACTTTTGAAGGCACCGAATCATTTACAGTAAAAGTGTCATCAGGAACAAGCACAGGTGCTGTCATCGAATCTAATACGATTACTGTCACCGACACTTCTGCTCAAGATTATACGATGTCAATTCCTACGATTACTGAGGGTTCAGATTTAATTGTTAACGTCAGTGCAAACGCAGGATCATCCGAAGTATTATATTTCGAAATCTCTGGAACTGCGGCATCCAAGTTTAGTTCAACACAGTATACACATAGTTTTTACACTGCGCAGGCTACAGGATTGTCAACGTTTGATGTAAACTTAGGAACATCGTCGACAAACACAACTTACGAAGGCAACCCAACAGGGACTGTCACTCTATCAAGGGGTGGGTATGTCGGTGGTGGCGGTACTCTAATTACATCAACGACCTTTATTGTCAAAGACGTTACATCCACATTTACTTTAACGGCAGACACGACGACACCAAACGAAGGCGGCACGATCAACTTCACTGTTGGTGGTACGAACATCGCTAACGGAACATATTATCGTCGTATCACCGATATTATTGCAGCGGCAACAACGCAGACCATACCATCGGGTGTTTCTATTCTTCAGTTAGCGGATACTTCTGGTATTACTATAGGCATGGAAACAAACACAGGTGCTGTCACAGGAACAGTAACCTTCGTTGATGCGACTACTGTCACGATGAGCAATGGAGTATCAAGTGCGGTTTCTAGTGGGGCAACTTTACAGTTTGCTAACCCGAGTGTGTTTGAAGATTTCTCAAGTGGGTCTTCAGGTACTGTAAATGTAACATCGAATGCTGGAGCATTCGCTCTTGTTACTGCGACTGATACTGATACTATTAATGATGTATATACGATGGGTCTATATACTTCAGAATCGTCAAATACTCCTGTTGCTAGTGTAGGGTTTACTACAACAGAGCTTACCTTAGATAGTCAAGCAGTTACTGTTGGAAGTAGAACAGTAAATAATCAAGGCGGTTACGGGTACGGACCTAGTCAAAGTTTTTATGAAGGCTTTTTCACAATCGGTGACGGAACGGGGCGTGCCGTTGACGGCACGCCATATAACTTCACCAGCTTTGGATTACCGTCCAACGATGACACTCGTTATGGATCTATCTCTGATGGAACAAGTAATCTTTATAGTGGCCGGGCCATTGAGCAACTGTTTTATACTTGGAATAATCTTTATTCGACAGCGTTTCTCAACCTCACGATTGCTGGCAACCCGGCAAATAGTGGCTGGACTACTTTAACTGTAAATGGGACAGCATACCTGAGAGCAGACGCGGCCTTTTCGACCGATATCCACGGCCGTGCTCACTGGTTTTGGGGCACCAACGACGGCGACGACGACATGGCGCCGGCTTTAAGGTTGGCATTGCGAGCAGCGGCCAATCCTTTTCCTGGTACGAATGGGGTAGCAACTTGCGCGTTTACGTAACAAATAAGAGAGAATAAACTAATACTATGAAAAAAGATGATCCTAATATCAGGTCTGACTATGACTACTCTCGTTCAACTTATTATGAATTAATTGATAAGGGAAAAGAATCTCTTGAACTTATGATTGAGGTAGCCCGAGAATCAGAACACCCACGCGCATTCGAAGTTCTTTCGGGCATGATTAAGAATATATCTGATGTTAACGATAAGTTAATGGAACTTAATAAGAAAACAAAAGATATTACTCAAGAGAAGGATGAACCGAAAGCAATCACCAATAATAATGTATTCATTGGTAGCACGACTGACTTACAGCGACTACTGAAAAAAAGCGAAGACGAACAAAGGGTAATTGATGTTAGCGCAACGGATGAATGATCATGAACACTATCTCGGTAATATTAATGTAAAAAGAGACGGGGTTCAACAGCAATGGGTTGAACACGAAGTGGTTGAATATGCTAAGTGTATGTCTGACCCATCTTACTTTGCTAGGAAATATGTTAAGATTATATCACTTGATGAGGGTCTTGTCAACTTTGATCTTTATCCTTACCAAGAACAAATGTTCAATCATTTTAATGATAATCGATTCTCTATTGTTCTTGCGTGTCGCCAGTCTGGTAAATCTATCTCGTCTGTTGTATATCTACTGTGGTATGCGATATTTCACCCCGAGAAAACGATTGCTGTACTCGCAAACAAAGGCGCGACGGCACGAGAAATGTTACAACGAGTAACACTCGCGCTCGAACATCTGCCTTTCTTTTTACAACCTGGGTGTCGTGCCCTTAACAAAGGTAGTATTGAATTCTCTAATAATTCTAGAATTGTTGCGGCAGCAACTTCTGGTAGTTCTATTCGTGGTATGTCTGTCAACTTACTTTTTCTTGACGAGTTTGCTTTTGTTGAAAGAGCAAGTGAGTTCTATACTTCGACGTATCCAGTAATTTCTTCTGGTAGAGACACCAAAGTTATTATAACATCTACCGCCAACGGTATTGGTAATACTTTTCATAAGATTTGGGAAGGGGCTGTTCAACAAACAAACGAGTACAAACCTTATACGGTAAACTGGTGGGATGTCCCTGGGCGAGACGAAGAGTGGAAACGCCAAACAGTATCGAACACTTCTCAACTTCAGTTCGACCAAGAATTCGGTAACACCTTTTTTGGGACAGGTGATACACTGATCAATTCTGACACTCTGTTAGATCTACGATCGAAACCACCCATCCAAGTACTTGAAGGCGGTGACGTAAAGGTCTACGAAGAGACCAAAAAAGATCACGAATACCTTATGACTGTCGATGTAGCAAGGGGAAGAGGACAGGATTATTCGACGTTTAACGTCATCGATATAACTGTGCGACCCTTTAAACAAGTGGCTGTGTATCGAAACAATACTATTTCTCCAATACTCTTCCCTGATATTATATATAAATTCGCAAAAGTCTACAACAACGCGTATGTCATTATCGAGTCAAACGATCAAGGCAGTATTGTGTGTAGAGGTTTATACTATGATTTAGAGTATGAGAATGTCCATGTAGAATCTGCTATAAAAGCAAACGCTGTGGGCATTGAGATGACACGTAAATCAAAGCGTTTAGGCTGTTCGGGTATTAAAGATCTGCTCGAAGAAAGGAAACTCGATATTTGTGATGAAAACACAATACTTGAGATATCTACCTTTGTTTCGAAAGGACAATCATACGAAGCGAGTGATGGTAACCATGATGACTTGATGATGAATCTTGTTATGTTAGGTTACTTTGTTTCTACACAAATGTTTTCTGATATGACTGATATTAATTTAAAACAAATGATGTTTGAGAATCAAATGCGAGAAATCGAAGATGCGATTGTTCCGTTTGGATTTGTTGACGATGGTAGTGATGCGATAAGAGAAATAGAAGAACAAGATAAGATGAAGTATGCCCCGTGGCAAATTTACAATGAAACGAATGAGATGTACTGAGTTTATTTTATTTATAAATAAATACAGTGAAATCAACCGTATTATGTTTTCTTATCATATGTTAACGAAAAAAAGGACACGACCATGGCACTAATACCATCTGAGTCTCCCAGCATTCTCGTAAAAGAATTTGATCTGTCTGGTGTTGTACCAGCGGTCACTTCCACTACGGGAGCGTTAGTAGGAGATTTCAATTGGGGACCAGTGGGGCAACCGATTCTTATAGGCAACGAAGCGCAATTAGTTTCTACCTTTGGATCGCCCTCCCTCGACTCTGCGGCTGATGAAACAGATTTTCTATCAGCATCAATGTTTTTAAAATATTCAGGAAGCGCTTATGTAACTCGTGCTGCTGATTCTTCTGCTAGAAATGCTGTTGCGAACGGAGATGATGGAGTTCTAGTTAAAAACTTAGTAAACTGGGAAGAAAGTAAGTTATCTCTTGCCAATAACAAAATTATTGCTAAGTATCCAGGAACTATCGGAAACAGTATCAAAGTATCTGTTTGCCCTTCAAGCACCGGTGACTCCGCTTTTAGTGTGTGGACTGTAGATAACATTTCTATGTCTTCACTGTTTGATGCTGCGCCAGGAACCTCTGCGCAAGTAGCACAACACACTGCTGATGCTGGTGACGAAGTCCACGTTGTTGTATACGACGAAGACGGCGGAATCAGTGGAACGCCTGGCACTATTCTTGAAACTTATGCTTACTTGTCTTTGGCAACAGACGCCAAGACAGACGACGGATCAACAAACAATGTTGCCGAGGTGTTGAATAACAACTCACGATACGTTTGGATCGCTAGTTTAGCATCAGAGTTTACGGGTATCAGTACCGCAGCAACGTTTACTGGTTCTGGAGATTCATCAGTTAATAACTATTCTCTTGGGTCTGGAGTTCACACCGCACTAAATGTTGGTGGTTATCAGTTTGGCTTCGATCAGTATGAAGATGAAGAGAATATTCAAGTAGACTTCTTAGTTGCTCCTGGATTACAATCAAACGAAGATCAAAAAACAATCATTGATTATCTCACAGGCATTGCCGCGAGAAGAAAAGATTGTGTTGTCGTGGCATCACCCTCGCGAGACTTAGTCGTCAACAAAACAGATACTTCTTTAGTTGCTTCTACTACCGTGACTTGGGCGAACACCTTAAACTCGTCATCATATCTCATAGTTGACAACAACTACTTAAAAGTGTACAACAAGTATACTGATAAGTATGTGTTTATTCCAGCGGCTGCTGCGACTGCGGGTGTTATGGCTTCGACAGATCTTGTTGCCGCCCCATGGTTCTCACCTGCTGGTTCAAGACGTGGACAGTACTTCGGTGTTACTTCTCTTGCTTACAATGCCACAAAAACACAACGTGACCAATTGTACAAGGCAAGTATTAATCCGATTGTGAATCTTCCTGGCCAAGGTATTCTGCTCTATGGTGACAAGACCAAACTTGGTCGTCCTTCCGCATTTGATCGCATCAACGTCCGACGCCTATTCTTAGTCGTTGAACGAGCAATCAAAGGTGCCGCACAGAACGTTATGTTCGAATTCAATGATGAGTTCACTCGTGCGGAGTTCGTTAACATTGTCGAACCTTTCTTGAGAGAGATTAAGGGTAGACGGGGTATCACTGATTTCAGAGTAGTGTGTGATGAAACAAACAACACTTCTGATATCATTGATAACAATCAATTTGTCGCTTCGGTCTTTATTAAGCCTGCTCGATCTATCAACTACGTTACCTTAAACTTCGTAGCGGTTAGAACTGGTGTAGACTTTGATGAAGTCGTTGGGCTGGTCTAGGAGATAGAAAATGGCATTACTAGGAGTCGACGACTTTAAATCGAAACTGCGAGGTGGTGGCGCTAGAGCGAATCTGTTCAAAGCAACACTTAACTTTCCAGCATACGCAGGGGGTGACGTAGAACTTACGTCATTCCTTTGTAAAACTGCGCAGTTACCACAGTCTTCAACCAACTCGTTCGCTGTTCCCTTCAGAGGGCGCGAACTTAAGGTTTCGGGCGATCGCACATTCGAAGATTGGACGGTCACTATCATCAACGATACTGACTTCACCATTCGTGATTCGTTTGAACGATGGATGAACGGAATGAATGCTCACAGTGCTAACACAGGTTTGACAAATCCAGTTGACTACCAAGCAGATTTGCTTGTTGATCAATTAGATCGTGATGAATCTGTAATCAAGCGGTATACATTCAGAGGCGCGTTCCCGACTATTGTTGGACCAATTCAGCTCGATTATGAAACAAGGGATGCGATAGAAACCTTTGATGTGACGTTCTCATACCAGTATTGGGAATCAAATACGACGAGTTAATTTCGTTATAAGTAAAACAGACGGGGATGAATAGGTCGCCCCTTTCCTTTCCTTAGAGGATAGTCCCCGTCTTTTTTATTACATTCATTAAGGGGAATGTTACGAAACAAATACATTACATTGTGCCAAAACACATGGGTGGAACTGATGACCCAGACAATATAGTCGAACTAACAGTTGAAGAACATGCTGAAGCACACCGTAAGTTATATGAAAAATATGGGCATATGCAAGATTTGATTATGTGGAAAGGTGTGTCAGAAATCGCAAAATTCGGAATGCTGTCGGATGACCAAAGACGGGCTATTAAAAGGATTGCGTGTACTTGGCGGTCAACGACAATATTAAAGGAAAATCATAGTGGCTGATAATATTAACACACTTAAACTTTTTGGTTTTGAAATAAAAAGAACCAAAAAGGGTGATCGTGGTAAGCAGGAATTACAGTCTGTTGTACCACCGTCTGACAATGACGGCGCGGGTTATGTAACGGCTACCGCTGGTCATTTTGGTCAGTATATCAACATGGAAGGGGATGAGTCGAAAGACAATCACCAACTTATCCTGCGTTATCGTGGTGTTGCTATGCACCCCGAAGTTGACATGGCAGTTGACGAGATTGTTAATGAAACCATTTCAGCATCAGAACTACAATCATCTCTAGAACTTTCCTTAGACGATATTGAAGCCGGTGATAAAATTAAAGATCAGGTTCGCGAAGAGTTTGAGAACATCGTCGCATTGCTTCGTTTTAATGAAGTTGGTCATGAACTTTTTAGATCTTGGTATGTAGATGGTAGATCATATCATCATCTACTTGTCAATGAGGCCAATACTAAAGCGGGTATCCAAGAGATTAGACCCATTGATGCCGCTCGAATTCGAAAGGTCCGTGAAGTAAAATACAAAAAAGATCAAATGACAGGTGTAAAGATCGTCGACAATGTTGATGAGTTTTACATTTACGAAGAGAAGCCAGGGCAAACACAAAGTGGTGTAAAACTGTCTAACGACTCGATCAGTTATGTGACGAGTGGTATGTTAGATGAGTCAAAAAAGAAAGTTGTCTCGCATCTACACAAAGCATTAAAACCGATCAATCAATTGCGCATGATGGAAGACTCGTTGGTCATCTATCGACTTGCTCGCGCACCCGAACGTCGAATCTTCTATATCGATGTGGGTAATTTACCGAGAGGTAAAGCAGAACAATACATGTCAGACATCATGGCAAAGTATCGTAACAAGTTAGTCTATGATGCGAGCACAGGTCAGATTAAAGATGATCGCAAACACATGTCTATGCTTGAAGACTTTTGGTTACCTCGCCGAGAAAATGGTCGAGGCACCGAGATCACAACGTTACCAGGCGGCGAGAATCTAGGGCAGATAGATGACATTGTCTATTTTCAGAAGAGATTGTATCGTTCTCTGAATGTGCCGATCAATCGACTTGAACAAGAGGCGCAATTCTCACTCGGTAGATCAACCGAAATATCAAGAGACGAGGTTAAGTTTCAGAAGTTTGTTGATAGATTACGTCGTCGATTCTCATGGATATTCCTTGGAATACTTCGCAAACAGTTGTTGCTCAAAGGCATTATCACCGAGCAAGATTGGGAAGAGTGGAAAGACAGTTTATATATTGACTTTATTAAAGATAACCAGTTTACTGAACTCAAAGAGATGGAAATTCTCAGAGAACGAATTGGTGTCATGAACGAGATTACACAATATGTTGGTGAATACTATTCGAAAGAATGGGTGATGAGAAATGTTTTACGTATGTCTGATGATGACATCGAGGATATGAAAAAACAAATCGAGCAAGAAGTAAAGTCTGGTGAGATTGATGATGGAGAAGAAGAACAACAAGAACCAGTGGCGCCTAAACCCGTTCCTGTACAGGTTGTTCCTGATAAAAAAACTGAGGAGTAATTATGTCTGAAGAAAATACAGTAATTGATGAGTTACAAGCGGAACCTATACAAACAGATTCTAAACCAATCGAAGACTTTCTGAAAGCGGTTGAGGATCAAAACTTTACTCAAGCAGAACGTCAGTTTAACGATCTTATTCAAGATCGATTACAAGACACACTTGATCAGACAAAGGCACGAATAGCCGCATCGATTGGTGACACTTCTGAACCCGAGTTTGAACCGGAGACAGAATCTGAACCTGAATCTGAACTTGAATTAGTCGCCGACACAGACGATAATGATGAAGATACCGAATCCGAAGAAGATGAGATCTAAATTATTATAAATAATCTAGTTGGAGAATTAAATGAAATCATTTAAAGACATTCGTGAAGCAAAGAGTAAGATGCCTCCGGGTGATCATGTCTCTGACACTAAAGTCAATCGTCACACGGTGATGGTTCACAAAGATAAAAAAGGGTTCTCTGTTTATATCGACGGAGACAAACTCGACACCTATCGTTCTCAGAAAGAAGCTGAGAAGATGGGTGCTGCTTTCGCAAAGGAAATGTAGATGAAACTTATTGCCGAGTATATCGACAACGAATTAGAAGTTATCACTGAAGCAAAGAGCAACGGTGAAAAGTCTTACATGATTGAAGGTATCTTTGCGCAAGCAGAATCAAAGAATAGAAACGGTCGCATATACCCTCGTGCTATTATGGAACGAGCGGTTGACAAATATGTGACCGATCAAGTTAGCAAGAAACGGGCTGTCGGAGAGTTAAATCACCCCGAAGGTCCGACTGTTAACTTGGATAAAGTTTCACACCTTATCACTGACCTCCGATGGGAGGGAAATGATGTGGTAGGAAAGGCACAAATACTGGATACACCTATGGGTAAGATTGTAAAAGGTCTCCTTGATGGCGGTGTTCAACTAGGCGTGTCAACTCGTGGTATGGGTAGTCTTGAACAAAAAAATGGCGTGATGTATGTACGCGAAGACTTTATTTTAAATACAGTCGACATCGTACAGGATCCCTCCGCACCAGCAGCCTTCGTTAATGGTATTATGGAAGGCGTTGAATGGGTGTGGAATAATGGTGTCATTCAAGCTCAAGAAATTGAAGAAATGGAGACAGAAATTACAACCGCTCCGAAAAAGCATCTCTACGAGACGCAGGTTCGTGAGTACAAAAATTTCCTCTCGTCGCTCAAATCAAACTTTAAGGAGTAAGACATATGTCTGATCTAGAACAGAATGGTGAGCTTCCTATCGAGGAAGCTAGTGCTCAGAAGATGCCTGTTGGTACTGAGGCAGACTCTATCGCGTCCGTAGACAAGACTGACGATGCTGTTAAGAAAGCCCCCTCACGTAAAGGGGATACTGGAAAACAGGATCCGATGCCGAAAACTAAAGCAGGAATGCTAAACGCTATGTACGGTAAATTATCTGGTATGAAAAAAGACCAGTTAAATGCTATGTACAGCAAAATGCAAGAAGACTTTGAAGATGTAGAAGAAGGCGAAGCAGTTGAACTGCCCGAGTTCTCTTACAACGACGAGTTGAAAGAACTTGTAGAAAGCGAAGCTACTTTATCTGATGAGTTCAAAGTGAAAACTGCGGTAATTTTCGAAACTGCTATTCGTACTAAGTTATCAGAAGAAATTGATCGCTTAGAAGATGAATATCAAACCCGACTCGGCGAAGAATTGGAAGCAACGCGTTCCGATCTCGTTGAAAAAGTTGACAGCTATCTCAACTATGTTGTTGAGAATTGGACAAAGGAAAATCAACTCGCTATCGAGACTGGTTTGCGTACTGAAATCGCTGAAGATTTCATGGGCAAACTGAAGGACTTGTTCCTTGAGTCTTATATCGAAGTTCCAGATTCCAAAGTCGATCTAGTTGACGAACTTGCTGAACAAGTTGAAGAACTCGAAGAGAAGTTAAATTCACAAACTTCTAAAGTCCTCAACATGGCAGAACAAATCGAATCGTACCAACGCGAATCAGTGGTTCGTGAAGCGACTCGTGATCTTGCCGAAACGCAGGTTGAAAAGCTCACATCTTTAGTTAGTTCTCTCGATTTTGAAGATCAAGAATCTTTTGCGCAAAAAGTTAAAACCGTAAAAGAATCATACTTCAAAAAAGCAGTGACTGTTGAAGACGAGTTAATCGAAGATTGGGATAACGGTACACAACCACAAGAAGTTAATAGTGTGATGGACATGTATCTCAACGCTATCAAAAAATCTAACAAATAAGGAATAATACTCATGCAAGTATCCTATGACAAATTGATCGAAAAGTGGTCACCAGTTCTTGAAGAAGAAAGTTCTGGTAAGATCATGGATCATCACCGTAAATCTGTAACCGCGGCAGTTCTTGAGAACCAAGAAATCGCATTCCGTGAAGAAGCGGGTATGCTCGCCGAGTCACCTACTAACGGCAACTTTGCTGTAACTGGTGCATCTTCTGGTGTAACTGGTGCGAACTGGAACCCCGTTCTGATCGCTCTTGTTCGTCGTGCAATGCCTAACTTGATGGCATACGACTTAGCAGGCGTTCAACCTATGACTGGTCCTACTGGCTTGATCTTCGCTATGAAGTCACGTTACAAGACTACTCGTGGTGGCGCAACTGCTGGTGACGAAGCATTGTTCAACGAAGCAATTGTCCCTTTCTCTGGCGACTCAAGTGTATCACATTCTGGCGGTCCTTCTGGTCTTGCTGGTGTATCTGACACTGACAATGACTCGTCTATTGTTGACTCAGGTTCTGTTTATGTACCAACAGTTGGCGGCGGTATGCCCACTGAAGATGCTGAAGCACTCGGCGACGGTACTCATTCTGATTTCGCAGAAATGGGTTTCACCATCGAGAAAGCAACCGTGACCGCAAAGTCTCGTGCATTGAAAGCTGAATACAGCTTAGAACTTGCTCAAGACTTGAAAGCGATTCATGGTCTTGACGCAGAAACAGAACTCGCGAACATTCTTAGCACAGAAATTCTTGCTGAGATCAACCGTGAAATCATCCGTACTATCAACTCTCAAGCAAAAATCGGTTGTCGTCAAGCAGGTATTCAAACTGCTGGTATCTTCGATCTTAGCACTGACGCTGATGGTCGTTGGTCAGTTGAAAAGTTCAAGGGTCTGTTGGTACAACTCGAACGTGAAGCAAACGTAATTGCGAAAGAAACTCGTCGCGGCAAAGGTAACGTAGTAATCTGTTCTTCAGATGTTGCTACTGCTCTTGCAGCTTCTGGTATGCTTGATTACGCTCCTGCTATCAGCGCAAACCTCCAGGTTGATGACACTGGTAACACCTTCGCAGGTGTATTGAACGGTCGTACTCGTGTGTACATCGATCCATATGCTGTTGCTGACTATGTAACTGTTGGTTACAAGGGTACTAACCCTTACGACGCTGGTATTTTCTACTGCCCTTACGTCCCATTACAGATGGTACGCGCGGTTGGTGAGAATGATTTCCAACCACGCATCGGGTTTAAAACTCGTTACGGGATGGCATCTAACCCATTCGTTGGTAGCACTGCTGCTGATGGTTTGGCTACGGCTCGAACTAACCAATATTACAGAATCTTCCGAGTGGACAATATCCTCGCGTAAGATAAGTAATAAGAAAAAGAATCACATTAGTGATCATTTTGGGGAGACTTCGGTCTCCCTTTTTTTTGTCTTAAAACTCGTATAAATAGTTATTTCCGACACTTATGGAATTTTTATGGCAGACTTTACCTGCGACCCCAGTTATCTTGCTCCCACAGCATTTAAAGTTGCTGTTGACAGAGAAAAATATCCTAACATACAATTCTTTGCTCAACAAATACAACACCCTTCAATGGATTTAAACCCTGTTGAACAATCATATCGTCGTATCGCCGCAGTTTCTCTGCCAGGCGATACATTATCTTTTGGTACTCTTGAGATGGATGTGTTGATGGACGAGAAGATGAATGTGTATCAAGAGATCTATGAATGGATGGAACGATTAGTAGAGACAAAACATCGGGCTAACACCGGTCGTTTGTATCGCGAAGCGGACACACTATCAACATACTGTGACATCAGAGTTTCAGTGTTATCGAGCCATAACAATGTTTCTCGCGTTTTGAAATATGTCAATGCGATGCCCTCTTCGTTAGGCAACATCACATTCGCATCAACCCAAGAAGGTCAATATATTACATTCCCTGTGTCATTTAAGTTTGACTACTTCGAACTATTATGATATAATAGTAGTTTAAAAATTTATTTGATGAGGTTGTTATGAATTTAGATGATATTCTTTCCGAGTGGAAGAAAGACTCACATATTGAATTGAACAAGTTAGATGTGAGTTCCCACGATACACCCAGACTACACGCCAAATACTTAGAGTTATATAGTAATGCGAAACTCAAACTAAAAGACGCTGAGTTTAAACAGAAGGTATTACTGAGAGATAAATATCTTTACTATAACGGAAAGATGCCTGTCGAGACAGTACTCGAAAGAGGTTGGAATCCAGATCCCTTTGATGGCTTGAAGATGCTTAAAGGTGAGATGGAATATTATTATAATAGCGATCCAGAAATTATGTCAAGTGAAGCGAAGATCGCTTATGTTCAGGAAGTGATTTCTGTACTAAAAGAGATAATGGACCATATCAAGTGGCGACATAGCACGATAAAAAACATTTTGGACTGGAAAAAGTTTGAGGCTGGTTTTTGAATATAATAAAGTTTAAAATGAAAGACTTTTCGATGCTCCAGTTGACGGAGTGTGAACCTGGCATCGTATCGGAATTAAGTTCTTATTTTGAGTTTGAAGTTCCGGGCGCTAAGTTTATGCCGGCAGTAAAGAGACGCGTCTGGGATGGCAAGATTCGTATGCTTGATCGAAACACAGGCGAGATCAATGCTGGTCTTTACTGGGCGATCAAGAAGTTCGCGATGGAACGTGGTTACGGTATTAAAGTAGAACAGAGTGACTACGGATATCCATACGACACAAACAAGGTAAATCATCTACAGACGATGACTTGGATTGATAGTCTTAATATGCCCTACAAACCTCGTGACTATCAATACGATGCCTTGACGCATGGAATAAAATACAAGCGAGCCATTCTAATTTCTCCCACAGGATCAGGTAAGTCATTCATCATCTATATGTTAATGCAATGGTATCTTATGAATCGGGACAAGAAAGTTCTTCTGATTGTACCAACGACATCTTTGGTTGAACAGATGTATGCTGACTTTAAAGATTATGGTTTCGATGTTGAGGAGAACTGTCACAAGATCTATTCAGGAAAAGACAAGGAAACTGACAAACGAGTCATCATATCGACATGGCAGTCTGTATATAAATTACACCCTGTTTGGTTTCATCAGTTTGGGGCAATCTTTGGTGATGAAGTACATGGATTTAAATCTAAGTCTCTATCGTCGATTATGAACAAGTCAAAGAATGCTGAGTATCGATGGGGAACAACGGGTACTCTTGATGGGACTCAGGTACACAAACTTGTCCTCGAAGGGTTATTTGGTCCTGTACACCGTGTCACAACGACTCATGAACTACAGGCCAAAGATACGCTTGCTAAACTTAATATAGATATATTATTACTTCAGTATTCTCAAGAACAGTGCCAATCGATGGAGGGCAAAACTTACCATGAAGAAATCGATTTTATTGTTAGTAACGAAAAGCGCAACAAATTTATCGCGAACCTTTCGGTCGATTGTGACGGAAATACGCTTGTTCTATTTAACCTGGTGGATCGTCATGGCAAGTTGCTTAGGGATTTGATTCAGGAAAGGCTTAAAGATGGTCAACGATTGTTTTATGTTAGCGGAGAAACTAAGACAAGTGACAGAGAACAGATCAGAAACATTGTTGATAAACAAAAGAACTCTATTATACTCGCTAGTCTTGGTACCTTTTCTACTGGTATCAATATTAAAAACGTTCACAATATTGTTTTCGCATCTCCCAGCAAATCGCAAATCAGGGTGTTACAGTC
>ERZ807291.4594-NODE-4594-length-18143-cov-4.336577_pt1 | contig 18143 bp, 15 predicted proteins | sample MGYA00521257_ERZ807291 | MGnify/ENA primary metagenome ERZ807291 (study PRJEB31413, sample SAMN03169783) | marine metagenome | biome: Marine; feature: Water; material: Subsurface seawater | place: North Sea | collected 2011-04-28 | depth 1 m m ... | reverse complement strand
TATGCTTTTATTGATCGATTGCAAAAGTCCAAAGTTAAAGATCCTCAGCAATATCGAAAATGGGAGTCTGGTCCCTTGGAAGCCTATACTTCCGTGAAAGACAGTAAGGGTAGAATAACCGGTTATTATTGCGTAGTTCCCATTAAAAGATGGTTGGTGGGCACGCCCGATACGGAATATCAATTGCAATGGTTGGGAGGGCAATCCCTTGATGGAAAGAATTTCCACTTTATCGACATCACGGATGGCGATAAGGGCATGATTTATAGAATCATGCCCGATATGCGTTTTTTGTTGGAGAACTTAGAAGAAGAAGTTCCCGCGAGTTGATTATTTGTTGGCTTTTGCGTGATCGGCAAGGAATTGAGCCAAACCAATATCCGTTAACGGATGGTTTAACAATCCCAAAATGGCATTCAATGGGCAGGTTACAACGTCAGCACCAAATTGAGCAGCCTTAACAATATGTAGGGGGTTACGCACACTTGCTGCTAAGATTTGGGTTTCATAACCTTGTACCGCATAAATTTCAGCGATTTGTTTGATGAGTTCCATTCCATCCCAATTGATATCATCGAGTCGTCCAATAAAAGGAGAAAGATAGGTCGCTCCTGCCTTTGCTGCTAAAATGGCCTGACCTGGAGAGAATACCAATGTGCAATTAGTGCGAATACCTTGATTGGTGAAATGCGCAATTGCTTTAATACCATCTTTAATCATAGGTACTTTTACGACGATATTTTCATGGAGGGCAGCAAGTTTTTCGCCTTCTTCAACCATTCCTTTAAAGTCGGTAGAGATTACTTCAGCACTCACATCTCCATCAACAATATTACAGATGTCAACGTAATGTTTAAGTACAGCTTCAGCGCCTGTTATGCCCTCTTTGGCCATTAAAGAAGGATTGGTAGTAACCCCGTCAAGGATTCCTAAATCGTGAGCTTCGCGGATTTGATCTAGATTGGCCGTATCGATGAAAAATTTCATATCGCAAAAATACCACAGCTTTGAAGCTTCTAACAAAAAGTATTTCACATTTTTACCCCCATTTGGCTTTTTTTACTCGGATATTTTAGCAGTTTTGTTGGATATTTGTCTTTAATGCATGAACAAAAAGCGACTTTTGTGGTTATAAATACTTAAACAAACATTTTGTCAAGACGCGTAGCAGTATATCGAACCGCCCATTTTAATGCAGCCCATCGTTTGCATGTTCCACAATGGTCGGAAGCCGAAAATCAAGCATTTTTCGGCTTGTGCAATAACCAGAATTACCACGGACACAATTACGAAATAGTAGTTCGGGTAGAAGGTGAAGTGGATGAAATAAGTGGTTATTTAATTGATATGAAGGTGTTGAAGCAATTCATAGAGGAAGAAGTAACCGATGCTTTCGATCATAAAAATTTAAATTTGGATGTTCCAGAGTTCAAAGAGTTGAATCCCACCGCAGAAAATATTGTTTGGGTAATTTGGAAGAAGTTAAAGAATCGTTTAGATGCTTCTTATGATCTCAGTGTGCGCTTGTACGAAACACCCCGTAATTTTGTAGAATTTAATGGATAATAAACTAAAGATACTCTCCGATTGGGAGGAAATGGGAGATTCCCATGTGGCAAGTTCCAAGGAAACTCCCCTTCGCGAGGATGCTTTCGAGATGGATGATAAATTGAAAATTGAGCTTATTGCCAAACATTTCAAAGAAATCATGCACGTATTGGGATTGGATTTAGCCGATGAAAGTTTGAAAGGAACGCCTTTACGTGTGGCTAAAATGTACATTAACGAGCACTTCAAAGGCCTTGATCCGAAGAATAAGCCGCGGCCCACTATGTTCGAAAATAATTTCGATTACAGTGAGATGTTGGTAGAGAAGGATATAGAATTCTACAGCACATGCGAACATCATTTTGTGCCTATTTTTGGTAAAGCACACGTGGCATATATCAGTAGCGGTCAAGTAATAGGTTTGTCTAAATTAAATCGTATTGTCGATTATTACTCCAAACGTCCACAGGTTCAAGAAAGATTGACGATACAAATCGCTGAAGAGTTAAAGTCTATACTGAAAACAGAAGATGTAGCTGTAGTTATGGATGCCAAGCATTTGTGTGTTGCAAGTAGAGGTATTAAAGACACCAGCAGCACTACGGTTACAGCGAGTTATCACGGTAAATTTAAGGATAACGACACCCGCTCAGAGTTTCTAAAATATGTGGGTATGTCCGAGGGAAAATAATTTTGCAATTAGCCAAAGAATTATTTGTGGAATATCCTTCAAAATGCTACTTTTGCAACCCAATATACGGCGGTCGTAGCTCAGTCGGTTAGAGCGCCAGTTTGTGGCACTGGAGGTCGCCGGTTCGATTCCGGTCGGTCGCCCGCTTAAAAGTCACCCGAAAGGGTGACTTTTTTTATGCTTGATAATTTTTCATGCTCATTACAACATCCATTTTTTATTGAAAAATTTATGCACAAAGTTCCAATTTAAAAATAGAATTGCTATTTTGTTTGGCTTCGGTTTGTTAAAAAATTAATCAATTATTATGGAGAACAATATTATATATGAAACCTTGACCAATATTGTGGAGCGCATCAAATTAGCGCCTGAGAATACCACAATCGAACAAATGAACGATTTAAATGAAGTGGCCGATAGATTCAAATTATCGCTCTATGAGATGGTGATTGTTGCTTTTATTGCAATTGAAGATAAGGAATTTAATACCGAGGAAATTATAGATCTTATACAGTCTAAAATTGGAATAAAGTCATTATTGATAAAACGATTGATAAGAAAATTAGGCAAGCGAAATATTATTGAAAGGGAACGTTTTTCAGATAAAATGAGCATTGCTTTGAATGAGACTTATTTGAGTGCAATAGAAAGTGGGGATTGGAAGGTGGTCGAGGAATTGGTGCCCTATGGTTTATATCCCTTTTTGAGAAGTATCAGGCATTTAATTGGAGGAGGGTTTAGTTACGGTCATCGTATGGCGATGCATTTTGATGAATTTTCTGATTCTATAGATTTGCTTAAAACGTCTTCAGTTAGTATAAATCAACATTTGGTTTGTGTGAAATACGCGCAAAAAACATTCAGCCAAAGTTCTGATCAATCTTTACATATAAGCTTGTTTTTTAATGTATTGGTGAAAAAGGTGATTTATGATTCGGTTGTAGAAATTGACGAATGGATGGAATATACGGATAGAGGAACTTTTGAAATGCGAGAATTCATAAATAAGCATATCAAAACGAATTCCTGGCCACCATTGAAACAAGGATTGGTTGAGATTGCAGGGGGTGGAAGAATGGGTGAATCAATTTCCATCGAATTGACGACAAGGGGCGTATATGAGTTGCTATCGGAATTTGATGACGATAAAAAAAAGACATTAGCAGATGCGGGTTTTATAACAGTGCCACATATCAATCCTAAGGACATAAAAGCGCAACAATTGATATTTCCAGATTCCCTAAACCGACAATTTGAACCACTCAAAAGGGCAATGGATCCGCACATACAAAAGCTAATTTCTGAAGCCATGGGTGGCAAAAACGGTGTATTATCGGCATTGTTTTACGGTCTTCCAGGTACTGGGAAAACAGAGTTTTGTTATCAGATGGCTCGTGAATACGATTTGCCAATAATGAATATTGACGTCGCTGCAATTCAATCAAAATGGGTGGGTGACAGTGAAAAAAATGCACGTATGGTTTTTACTAATTATAAAAAACTCTGCAGGCAGACAAAAAAGCGAGCCATTTTGCTGTTTAATGAAGCAGATGCGCTTTTTTCAAGGCGTGTGGATGCAAAGAGTTCTGTGGATCAAATGAACAATTCACTTAAAAATATTTTTCTTGAAGGGATTGAGGAATTGGATGGAATTGTATTTGCAACTACAAATCTCACTTCCAATTTGGATGCTGCATTTGAAAGGCGATTTCTATTCAAAATAAAATTTGATAAAACGGATTTAGAAACCCAGTCACGAATCTGGAAATTGTATTTTCCAGACTTGGATTCAGAACAATGTTTGGAGTTTGCTCGTAAATACAACTTAAGTCCAGGTCAAATTACTAATGTTCGTAAGAAACAAATAATTGAGACCATTCTCTATCCGGATCAAGGGTTGTTTGACACCGTCAATGATATAGCGTCATTTGAAAAACTGAATAATGATGATAATGCGAAAGTTGGATTTTGATAGTTATAACTTTAAAAGGCATGAAGTAATAAACCAATACGGGTTTGTTTTGTCCAGGCTGAGGTGATTCTAGTAAAATCAATATGGATTGCGCTTGTACACCTATATTTGTGACATGCGCGTCATTTGGTTAGCCGGTTGGTATCCTACAACTCAAAATGCCTTTTCTGGGAATTTTGTAAGGCGCCATTATCATGCCGTAAAAAATGCGGCTGCAGCCAATGACGAATTTGAACTGTATCATTTTGCCCCTTATGAATCGCGAGATAAAATTCCGGCGTTATTGGAAGGAGAAGATACATCGGTAAATATTGTACCGGTTCGGCAGTTTTCTGGCCCCTTTAGGATATTAAATGCTCTCATTTATTATTTTATTGTTTTCCGAAAATTAGGGCCGATTCTTTTCCGTTCAGTAGACTTGGTTCATGTTCATGCGGCGGATAAAATTGGCGTTGCTGTCGCTTTTTTGAAGATTTTCGGATCTTACAAGTTATGGTTGACCGAGCATTGGGCTATCTTTAAACAGGATGTTCCAGACGCTTTTGAAAAAAGAGGGTGGTGGTTCCAATTCAGCTACCGTTACCTTTGGAATAGGGTAGACTCTGTATTGGCAATTAGTAAGGAATTGCATAGTGCGATGTGCGAAGTGCTTCAAAAAGAAATTGAATATTCGGGCTTGGAAAATTCGTTGGACGCTGAATTTGTTCCTTATGTTTCGCAGCAAAAATCGAATAATAATATCGACCCAGAAACATTAAATATATTGCACGTAAGCAACGGTGAGAGTCGTAAAAATGTGGCCCAATTAGTGAAAGCATTTCACGAATTTAAATTACAATGTCCGGGTGCCAATCTTACGCTTATTGGATCCGAAGGACACCACCGATATCTAGATGTTGTTGGAGTGGCTACTATGCCTGCTATAACGACAAGTGAATTAGCTAAGTACTACATGGAAGCCGATCTTTTGGTATTGGTAAGCGATGCTGAAAATGCGCCTTGTGTTATTGTGGAAGCCCTCTGTTTCGGGGTTCCTGTTTTGGTAACCACAGTTGGAGGGATTGGTGGTATGTGTAATTCCCAGAATTCGATCCAAATTCCACCATTTCAGACACATGAGGAAAAGGCGGAAAAGATACACCGTGCGTTATTGGATTTTCTGACAAAAAATCAAACCTTTGATTCTATGCAGATTCAGCAAAATGCCCTTAAAAAGTACCATCCAGACGCGGTGGGGCGGGCAATGCGATTTGCTTATGAGAATCAATAATGTGTGGAATCGCTGGTATATCGACCCTTTTTGAAAAAGATGTAAACTTTTGGAAAAAGTGGATCTACACGTTTTCAGAAGATATTCAACATCGAGGCAAAGACGATGCTGGGATTCTCTTAATGCTGCGTCATGCCGATCCCATGCCTGTTTTGTGGGGCAAAGAACAATACAACGAAGATTTACAATTTATCCCTACAAAACCATTATTGGGTAGTCTGAGTGAAGCCGTAAATGGCATGTTATTGCACCAACGCTTGTCTATCATTGCACCAGGAGATCGTTCGCACCAACCGATGTGCGATGCATCCGGAAGATATTGGATTACGTTTAATGGTGAAATATTTAATTATATAGAACTGCGAACGCAGCACAAGCTCAATACGGTAACGGATTCGGATACGGAAGTGTTGCTGGAGTTATGGGCAAAAATGGAAGATAAATGCTTGCCGTTATTAGATGGTTTTTTCGCTTTCAGCATTTACGATGCCCATGAAAATACGTATACAATTGCGCGCGATAGAACGGGCGTAAAGCCTTTGTTTTATGCAAAACGAGAAGATGCATTTGTTTTCTCTAGCGAGGAAAGCACCTTGCGAAAATTCATGGGCGTTAAGCAAGTGCGTGACGAAGCGATTTATTTACATGTTAAACACGGTATGACCGATGCCGTAAATTGGTTCGAGGGTGTGGAGTCGCTTAAACCCGGTCATTGGTTAAGGTGGAATCCAAATTTAAGAAGTATCATTCATCGACGTTGGTATTATCCCTCAAGTTTATTGAATATTCATGAGTCAAGACCATTAGAGTCGCTCTTGCTAGAAAGCATGAAGAAACGATTGCGTTCGGATGTGCCAATGGGCTTTGCTTTAAGTGGAGGTTTAGACAGTGCAGTTCTACTGGGGCTAGCTCGACATATGCTAGGAGCGTCTGAAGATTTACACCTTTTTTCAATAGGTTCTAAGGATGAACCCGAAGACGAACGTAAATGGCAAGAAATTGTGCAAAAACACAATGGAGGTTTGGTGCATTATATCGATACCAATACCTTTAAAACCTCGCATATTGAAGATGTCGTGATACAGTCCAATCGACCTCCCGTAGCTTGGAATAATATTGCGCACTTTCAATTATGTAAGAGTGTTCGCGATTTGGGCGTTACAGTATTGTTTAACGGTCAGGGTGCTGATGAACTATACGGAGGCTATCCAGATCATTTTGTGGAAGCTTGGCAAAGTGAAAAAGATGAAATTTTACCTTATGCCGCGAATTTCCCAATGTCGCTAGATCGTATCAAGAAAATTGCTTGGAAACGAAAATTACGTCAACGCATGTCTCAAGATTGGAAACATCGTATGGACCGATTTTTCTGGGGACACGTGTTCACAAAGGAGCTCATTAATAGCAATGAAATGGAATTGCATCCCAAAGTTGAGAATGTAAAAGAATTAATGATGGGAGAATATTATGGAGCTAATGTGAATGGTAAGTTCTATGGTCGTCTTTATCAAATGCTACAATGGGAGGATAGGAATGGAATGGCTTTTCAGTTAGAAAGCCGGAATCCATTCGCCGATGATTTGCATCTTCCTCAACATGTATTAGGTAAAAAACTCCTTCATGAACTCATGGAAGGCGGAAGGTCTAAAGGAATTCTTCGTGAAGCGGCTAAGAATTACCTTCCAGAAGCCATTTATAATCGAACTGATAAAAAAGGATTTAGTGTGCCTGAGGCGAATTTAACACGCAAATGGGGCGGTGAATGGAATTCTTGGATAATGAGTTCTCAATTGGATCATGTGATTAATCGCGATTATCGCGAAAAATTAATAAGTAAATTTCCGCAATTAACGCCAAAAGATTTGAGCATTTATTTCAGGATGGCTTCGATTGGTTTGTTTCTTGAACGATTAGATGGCTGAGTTTAATGGCTAAAGATCGCCCTATAGAATCCTATATTTGGCAATTAACGAAAGCCGCATTATCCATTATTGCCGTTATTCTTTATTCACGCTATTTGGGAGCCGCGGGTAGAGGAAGTATGAGTATTTATTTGCTCTACGTTCAGGTATTTCTTATGCTGAACGAAATGTTTGTAGGGTCGGCCCTTGCGAATTGGATTTCTTTGTATGGACTTCGTCGATTTATTCCAAGAATTTTTGTGGTAACCACTATTATGTTGGGTTTGGCATTAGGTTTGGGTTATGCATTTGACCTTGTAAAATCGCCAAATTTTGAGCCAAGCAACCATAATGATAGGACTTCAATTTTGCTTTTGTTATTGTTCGGGATCTGGGCGGCCATCTTGATTTGTCAAAATATTGCCTCTAATTTCTTTCAGAGTACTGGAGCCATCATCGAAAAAAATAAATGGATGGTAGGTTTCGAATTGTTGAAAGTATCGGGATTGTTGGCTCTTATTTTTGGACTAGCAGGATCGGAAATCAGTTTGGAACGAATCATGTTGAGTTTGGTCATTACAGGGGCTATATGGGTGCTTTTTTGCATTTATCGATTGCATATGCTTAAAGCTTGGTCTCCTGTGCAAACAGATAACGGCAATATTACAATTGCTCATACATGGACAGAGGGTGTTTGGGCTCAACTGGGTCAAATAGTATTGTTTTTAATTTATCGTACACCTTTGTTTATGGCTTCCTATTTAATGGGCGATGCAGCTGCGGGAATATTGGCAAATGCATTATTGGTAATTGATACTATTTGGATTTTTTCCAATACAATGGGTACAATCGTGCATGGCAGGGCTTTGGTTAATCTGAGTAAAGTTGAACAAGAGGATTTGTGTCTGCGTTTTTCCGTATTTAGTTTTTGGGGAACCCTTGGACTCTGTTTGGGTGTTCTAATCATTCCGGCCGACGTTTTTACATGGATTTTCGGAATGGAGTTTTACCCAATGAAAAATATAGTCATACAATCCATACCGGGTATATTAGCACTTGCATATTTTGCTCCTTATGGGAATTTATTTCATGCAAGAAATCAGTTTAAGCGATTATTGGTCCATCATTTATTCGGTCTGCTTGTAATGGTTATTTTGTTGACAGGAATTTATTTCCAAATAGAAAGTGTCGATTTTACACACCTCATTTGGACATGGAATATATCCTTAAGTAGTGTCTTGTTGATGCATATTTTGAGGCGTAATTTCCTAAATTTGACTAGTCTTAAATTTAAGGTTAACACATTGTTATTGTATCGTTTAGTTATAAAGTTTCTGCGATATTAATTAATGGGGTGCACAACTTTTTGAACGCTATTACAAAATAGTTTTTTTATACAATAAGCATTCCACTAAATTTGTCCCCTAATTTACAAAGAGATACATTTTTATGTCAACTCAATTAAACGGCGGATCACCTCGATATAATCCGCTAGAAAGCATGAACCGTCGCTTTGATGCGGCCGTGGAGGTTTTGGGATTGGATAAGCAATTTGCGAATGTTTTGCGTGTTCCAGATAAAGTGGTAATGGCAAATATTCCAGTTACAATGGACGATGGAACCATTCAAGTATTTGAAGGTTATCGTGTGGTTCATAGCGATCATTTAGGACCGTCTAAGGGTGGAATCCGATACAGTATGGATGTTAATCTCGATGAGGTTAAAGCCTTGGCGGCTTGGATGACATGGAAATGTGCCATTGTGAATATACCCTATGGTGGAGCAAAAGGAGGAATAAAATGCAACCCAAGAGCCATGAGTAAGGGCGAATTGGAGCGTTTGACACGTGCATACACCGTTTCCATGAAAGAAGTATTTGGTCCAGAATCGGATATTCCAGCCCCAGATATGGGAACGGGTCCACAAGAAATGGCGTGGATCGTTGACGAATATAGCAAGATTAAAGGTCAGAATTCTTGGGCGGTTGTTACCGGTAAGCCCATTGTTTTGGGTGGGTCATTAGGTCGTGTTGAGGCTACCGGTCGCGGAGTTATGGTAAGTACGCGAAGTGCCTTAGCTAAAATGGGCATAAAGCCAACTGAGGCAACTTGTGTTGTGCAAGGCTTTGGAAATGTTGGAAGTAAAGCAGCAAAGCTCATCGAACAAATGGGAGTAAAGATTATCGCAATTAGCGATATCTCTGGCGGTTATTACAGTGCCGATGGAATAGATGTGAATGCAGCCATTGAATATGTAGCCAATAGCGAAACTCATACTTTAGAAGGTTTTGCGGGTGTTGAGAAAGTTTCAAATGCCGAATTGCTTGAACTTGAGTGTACGGTATTGGTTCCTGCTGCGATGGAAGATCAAATTACGCCAGAAAATGCGCATAATATCAAGGCAAAACTAATTGTTGAAGGGGCAAATGGTCCTACAACGGCGGAAGCAGATTCTATTCTTGACGAGAAGGGTATTTTGGTTGTTCCAGATATTCTTGCAAATGCTGGCGGGGTAACCGTTTCTTATTTTGAATGGGTGCAAAACCGCTTGGGTTATTATTGGACTGAAGAGCGCGTTAACCGACGTGCGGATCGCGCCATGAAATTGGCTTTCGATAATATTTACGCGGCTTCTGAAAAGTACAACATCAATATGAGATTGGCTGCTTACGTGGTTGCCTTAGATAAGGTTTCCACTACGTTAAAATTAAGAGGATCTTTTTAATATACCCCAATATAAATGACACTACATCGCGAAGGTTTTAAAATCATTTTTTATACATTACTGATTTTAGTAGGCCTAAATGGAATACTGGAATATTTAGGTCCAGACACCTGGTACACTAAAACAGTGGAAATTCTATCACTGATCTTTTTTATTTTAATTGTTCAGTTCTTTAGAAATCCTAAAAGAATTACACCAAACGACGATAATGCCATTATTGCTCCTGCTGATGGAAAGGTTGTGGTTATCGAAGAAGTTGATGAGACCGAATACATTAAAGGTAAATGCCGTCAGATTAGTATATTTATGTCTCCCGTAAACGTTCACGTAAATCGTTATCCTGTTTCTGGAGACGTATTGTATGAGAAATACCATCCTGGGAAATATTTAGTAGCTTGGCATCCTAAAAGTTCAACTGAAAACGAACGTACAACCGTGGTAGTAGCTCACAAGAATGGGAATGTATTGTTCCGTCAAATTGCGGGTGCTCTAGCTAAACGAATCGTTTGTTATGCAAAAGTGGGTGATAAGGCCTCGGCAGGTGCTGAATTTGGATTTATAAAATTCGGATCTAGAATTGATATTTATCTGCCTTTAGAAGCAAAAGTCAATGTTAATCTAAATCAAAAGACAACAGGTGGAGAAACCATTATCGCCACTTGGGTCTAACTAATAATAATCCATAAAAAATCAATATATTTGTTATCATGAAAAAGACATTAATGTTTGCAATAGTAGCTTTTGCATTTGCTGGTTCGGCGTTTTCACAAGCCGAAGCACAGGAAGCTAAAAGCGAAAACGTAGCAGTAGCTCAAGAGGAAATTGCTCCAGCAGTCTCTAAAATTGAGTGTTCTAAGTCAGCAGAAGGTAAAAAAGCATGTTGCAAGAAGGAAGCAAACGGTGCTAAAGCTTCTTGTGATAAAACAGCGAAGAAAGAATGTAAAGCAGGCGAGAAAAAAGACTGCTGTAAGAAGGGTACAGCTGCAGCTGAAAAGAAAGAGTGTAATTCTGCCGGTGAAAAGAAGGCATGTTGCAAGAAAGAAACTGCTGAGGCAGCTTCTAAGAAAGAGTGCAGTGGTGAGAAAAAAGCTTGTTGCAAGAAAAAGGCTGAAGCAAAATCTTAATTTAAAAAAAAGAATCTTTAAAAGGCCATCCCCAACGGGTGGCCTTTTTCTTTTTTATTCAACGTGCAATCATTCTCAATTCACGATTGTTAATTCTATCTTTGCAAAGTGGCTATAGATAAAGGTTTTAGGCGCATCGTTTTGTCATTGATGACTTTGGTGACCATCTCGGTTATTACGGTAGGCGCTTATTTGTATTTTAATTTTAAATCAAGAAGCAGTTTACCGGTGATTGTGCCTAAAGATGTTCGCATGTTTATGCATTTTCAAACGCGTAAAATGCGCGATGAATCAGGCGTGAAACAACCAATTTATATGGATTCATTGGCGAGTCTCGTGGCTAATTCCGTTTTGTTTCATCACCTTATAGATCCTTCAGAAGCAGGAATTTCTTTGTATAGCGATTTGGTTTATTTTTACTCAAAAGAGCATTCGCATTGCTTGGCTTTAAGTTTGAATAGCGAACAACGTTTCTCACGGCTGTTGGACACCCTCAAAATGAATGAGATAGTGGGAAAACAAATGGTTACACCCTCTTTCAATTATGCCAAGTTTAAGGACTTGCCTTTATACATAGCCTATAAGTATAAAGCCATGATTTTAGTGCTCCCAACCATCGAATCGAAAGAAATAAACCTGAGCGCGTCTGAAATTGAGTCTCAAATGGCAAAAATTTTCTCAGATCAGTCAGATGGATTTATTAAGAATCGTTCAATTCAAAGTTTATACGATTCGGATTGCCAATGGATAGCATGGAATGGGAAGGATAATCCGGTAGGCCTTTGTTTTAATAAGGGTAAATCTTCGGCATTTGAGGGTTTTGATTTGGAAGCAAAAGCAATTGAAAATATATCCGCTTTGATTTTTGCAGGAATGCGACCGAATAGTGGTGTAGATTCTTCCAGAGCAGAAAATACCAATTTGAATTATTCGGGTGTAGAATTGTTGGATGTTTATTTTAAAGATGTTTACGAATATTTGAAAAATGGGGAATATGGATATTAAAGAAATACTTAACGAGCGAATATTGATTATAGATGGTGCCATGGGCACCATGATTCAACGTCATAAACTCTCTGAAGAGGATTACCGCGGTGAAGAGTTCAAAGATTATGCGCATTCCTTAAAAGGGAATAACGATTTATTGGTGTTGACACAGCCTGATATTATTCGGGATATACATTTGGCATTCATGAGAGCGGGCGCAGATATCATTGAAACCAATACCTTCAATGCTAATGCTATTTCAATGTTGGATTATCACATGAGTGATAGGGTTGTCGATTTGAATATTGCAGCGGTTAAAGTGGCCAATGAAGCTCGTGATATCTATGCGAGTGAATCAGATAGAACTGTATTTATTGCAGGTGCTTTAGGGCCGACCAATAAAACAGCAAGTTTAAGTCCAGATGTAAACAATCCCGGATATAGAGGCGTGAGTTTCGACGAATTGGTTTCGTGTTACACAGAGCAAACCATTGCTCTGGTTGAGGCAGGTGCCGATTTGATTTTAGTGGAGACGGTATTTGATACACTAAATTGTAAAGCGGCTTTGTTCGCAATAAATACGTTAAAAGAAGAACGAAATTGGGAGGTCCCAGTAATGGTAAGTGGTACCATCACGGATGCTTCTGGAAGGACGCTAAGTGGCCAAACAACGGAGGCATTTTATAACAGCATCGCTCATGGAAATCTATTGAGTGTTGGTTTGAATTGTGCTTTAGGAGCCGATCAGATGCGCCAATATGTCGAAGAATTGTCAAGAGTTTCGGAAGTTTATGTGAGTTGTTACCCCAATGCGGGTTTGCCAAATGAATTCGGTGAGTACGACGACAGCCCAGAACACATGTCCGGATTAATTGCCGATTGGGTGCAACAAGGATGGGTGAATATTGTTGGTGGATGTTGCGGAACGACCCCAGAACACATTAAGTTTATAGCAGATTCTTGTAAGAAATTTGCGCCAAGACTTTTGCCTTTAAGGGTGTAAGTGTCAGTTTAACACATTGAAAATGTGATTTTTTATTACAAAAAGGGTTATCTTTGCACTTTAATTCAATGGGAGATATTCAATTTGAAACTACCCCTGCAACACAGTTCGATTTGTTTGCAGGCCTTGAGTCTACCGACCACGAACAGATTGTATTTTGTCAGGACAATGCCACAGGTTTAAAAGCCATCATTGCCATTCATAATACCGTTTTGGGCCCTGGTCTAGGTGGAACGAGAATGTGGGTTTACCAACACGAAAAAGAAGCCATTCGCGATGCCATGAGATTATCTCGCGGTATGACGTACAAAGCAGCAGTTGCTGGCCTTAATTTAGGTGGCGCTAAGGCGGTAATAATTGGCGATCCTAGAACGCAGAAAAGCGAAGCATTGATGCGTAAGTTTGGTCGTTTCGTTGAGAATTTAAATGGTAAATATATCACAGCTGAAGACGTAGGTACCACTACGCGTGATATGGAATACGTACAGATGGAAACCGAGCATGTGGTAGGTTTGCCAGAAAGTATGGGAGGAGGAGGCGATCCTTCACCTGTAACGGCTTACGGTACGTATATGGGTATTAAAGCGTCTGCAAAGCAGGCCTATGGCAGCGATAGTCTCGAAGGAAAGAGCGCTGCTGTGATGGGTATAGGTAAAGTAGGTTGGCATTTGTTAGAGCTCTTACACAAAGATGGTGTTAAGCTATATATTTCTGATTTGAATCAAGATGTTTTGAAAAAAGCCGCAGATTCATTTGGAGCTATTCCTGTTTCCTCTGAAGATATGATTTCCTTAGATGTTGATATTTTTGCACCTTGTGCAATGGGAGGCATCTTAAACGATCAAACTATTCCAAATTTGAAATGTCAAATCGTTGCAGGTGCTGCCAACAATCAGTTGGAAGACGAAACCGTACACGGTGACCTTTTGAAAAAGATGGGTATTGTCTATGCTCCTGATTTTGTGATCAATTCAGGTGGTTTAATCAATGTATATAGCGAATACAACGGATATGTTCGTGAGATTGCAATGAGTCAAACCGAGAAGATTTACGATACTATTTTAGACGTAAATAGAATGGCACAAGACTTAGGTTTAAACAACCAAATTGCAGCCATTAAACATGCTGAAAAACGCATCAACGATATGCGTTTGGTGCACAGCACGTACTAAAATCCTTTTTTTATAAATACTTAGAAAAGTCCCGTCATTGGGACTTTTCTCGTATTTTCGCCATATGGTCTCCCGTTTCTTTCAAGCCTATCGCAATAGCAGTGCGGCATTGTTGGCACTTTTATGGCTTTTGCTTTTATACATTGTAATTGCAATTTCCGCCGAAGGTCCGGCGGGGGGACAAGATTCATGGAATCATTATTTATTTGCCCGCTGGAGTTTGAAACATCCTATCTTGATGTTAGACCTGTGGGGGAAACCTTTCTTTACAATTTTGTCGGCACCTTTTGCTCAATTGGGCATCACTGCTCTTTATACGCTTAACATGCTTGCAACTTTAGGAACGGCATGGATTACATATTTAAGTGGCCGTAAGCTAGGGATGCGCAATCCTTGGATGTTGATACTGCTTTTTGGCTTACAACCCATTATTCTCGCCAATTTTCATTCGGCCTTAACCGAGCCAACAAACGCATTTGTATTGGTATTTGTAATTTATAAATTGATTTCTTACCGATATGCAACCGCCATCGTTATAGCTTCTTTTTTACCTATAATTCGCACGGAAGGACTTGTGCTAGTGGCTGCCGTTTTGCCTTTTTTATATTTAAAGGGAAAATTAAAATACATTCCATTACTATTGTCAGGTACTGTAATTTTTGCAATTCTTGCCGCTTTGATTTCTGGAGAATGGGATTATTTTATCTCCCACAATCCGTATTTTAAATTTGAATCTGAAGGTAAATTTGATCCAGGATCGGGTTCTTTCTGGCATTATGCACAAGCTCAAAAAGCAATTACCGGATTTTGGATTACCTTGTTAATGGCAGTCGCGTTTTTCTTGATCTTGGATTATATATATTCTCGAATTAAAAAACGCACCCCTCATGAAATGAGTCAGTTTGTTTTGTGGTTATTTCTTCCGCTTTTTGGAGCGTATTTTTTTGCTCATAGTTTTATTTGGTATGCCGGAATGATGGGGTCGCATGGTTTAATTCGCGTCTTTGTTGTGGTTTCGCCAGTGGCAGCACTCATAGCGCAATACAGTTTACATCGTATCATGGTGATGGACGTTCGATTGTTGAATAGAGCCATAAAAACCATAACTACTGCTGTTGCGTCTCTAATAGCAATAAACGGAGCAGGTGTGCTTTCAGGATTTTCGGGAAATGCGAGTATTCCGGGTTATCCAGGTAGGCAATTATGGTTCAATGCCATCGACACAATAAAAAGTATGGGATACGATAATTATGTTTTGGTACATCAACTTCCTGAACTTAATGTGCATTTGGATTTGGATCCCTTTGAAGATCCTCAGAAAATCCAAGAAAGTAGAACGCAATATTTATGGAGTCTCGATACGCGTGCGGGTTACGATTGGTTTCCCGAAAACACCGTAATACTATGGGATAATTTTCATGCTAGGAGAGATGCGCCAATGCCTTTAGATACCTTGCGATCATTAGGTACTTATAAGGAATTGCTTCATTTGCAACATGAAACCGACAGTCTTTACGATGTGCGTGTTTTTGTTCATAAGGGCTTTCCCCGGCAGTAAGATTCTTGAGCAAATAGGTGATTCTCCCGAATATGAGGATGTTTTGTTAATCTGAAATTTGAGTGGTTTGAGTCTTAAATAAATCAGCCCGACCTAAGCAAGACTTTCCCTAATTAAGCCCGATGCGGTCTTAAATCCTTTAATCTCAATTGTAACTTTACCTGCCCGTTGAAATCGTTTTCTTCGATGCAATAACAAGCGTCAAAAATTTCACCGTTTGAAACAACTGGCAAATGTTCAGATAAACCGAAACCAATTCCATCAAAATAATGGCGACTGTTTTGTGAAATTTGCAGTTTCAGATGACGATCTTTTAATACTCTAGGACTATTATTAGATCTCAACTTATTGGAATGAAAAATAGGCAATGGGTTTCCTGGTCCAAAGGGCGACATTTGATTGATAAGATCAAGAAACTTGGGGGTAAGGCTATCTAGTGAAATATCCAAATCATACTCAACCTCGGGTAATAAGGATGCTTCTTGAATATCCCTTACTACAACCGACTCGAATTGTTCGCTGAACGCATCAAAATTTTCGGCTTTAATGCTCAATCCAGCTGCATATTTGTGGCCTCCAAACTGTTCTACCCATTGCGAACATTCCGTAATGGCTTCGTGGATGTCAAAATTCTTTACACTTCGCGCAGAACCTGTTAGCATCCCATCATTTTGAGAAAAAACAATAGTCGGTTTGTAGAATTGCTCCACCATCCGACTCGCAACAATACCAATTACGCCTTTGTGCCAGGCTTCACCGCGGATTACAATACTCTTGCGATCTGCCATACCTGGTGTTCCTTCTACCATATCCACGGCATTTTTAGTAATGTCGTTGTCCAATTCTTTACGTTCTGTATTACGTTCGTTAAGAACTCGGGTTAATTGTCGTGCTGTGGTATATTCCTTTTCTATCAAAACCCGCACCGCCGCTTTTGCATCAGAAATACGACCGGCTGCATTGATTTTGGGGCCAATTCCAAAAATGATATCTTGGATGCTATATTTTTTCTTTTTAGGACCTACTTCTATTAAGGCTTGCAAGCCTGCTGAAGGATTCTCGTTCAATTTTTTGAGTCCAAAATACGCCAATACGCGATTCTCGCCCTGCATGTCAACCATGTCAGAGGCAATACTAACCGCTACAAGGTCGATGTATTCTAATATTTTATCTTCCGGGAAACCTTCTCTTTTGGAATATCCTTGAACGAGTTTAAATCCAATTCCCGCACCGCTTAATTCTTTGTAGGGATAGGTACAATCTAATCTTTTTGGATTTAATATGGCATGTGCCTTAGGAAGTGTTTCTCCAGGTAAATGGTGGTCGCAAATGATGAAATCAATACCCAATTCATTGGCGTAATCTATTAATTCATTAGAACGAATACCACAATCGAGTGCAATGATTAAACTGATGCCGTTTTCATGAGCATAGTCGATTCCCATCTTGCTTATTCCGTACCCTTCTTTGTAACGATCGGGTATATAATATTCAATGTGCGGATTAAGCGTTACAAAATAGGAGTAAACGATACTTACCGCTGTGGTTCCATCGACATCGTAATCGCCATAAACCATCATTTTTTCTCCATGATAAACGGCATTTTTGATACGAGTGTATGCCAAATCCATATCTTTCAACAGAAACGGATCATGTAAATCGCTTAATTGAGGTCTAAAGTAGGCTTTTGCTTTATCGTAAGTATCAATTTCGCGTTGAACAAGAATGGTAGCAATAGCTTCGGAAACATTAATTTCAGCGGAAAGCTTTGCTACTATTTCGGAGTTGGGTAGGGGCTTTGCTTTCCATCTGATTTCCATAGAACTGCAAAATTCGTGATTTTTTAACGCATTCCGAAATACAAGCCTTACAATTTTTTAATATATTTGTTAATATGCGTAAAATGCAGATTTTCATCTGCTTATTATTTGCAATAACTGCAAGTAAAGGTCAGATTTCGATTAAAAGCAATCATATGCCCAAGGCAGGTGACACGGCACGGGTTTCATTGGCTCCTAGTCTTGAATTGCCAAGTAATTGGCAGAAATCAGGTGCCAATCAATCCTGGGACTTTTCTAAGTTAAAGCCAAGCGGAACCCAATTGCGCGATTACAAGTCTTCATTTAGAACACCATATGCTTTTTACTTTATCAATCAAATTGGTGAAAAAATTGCTGATACCTTAGGTGGTGG